>Ga0209402_10001449_pt1 | contig 25843 bp, 22 predicted proteins | sample ArcticOcean_MG_C_3_FD_187437 | JGI IMG/M metagenome (GOLD analysis project Ga0209402, IMG submission 187437) | Marine microbial communities from western Arctic Ocean - ArcticOcean_MG_CB8_126 (SPAdes) (version 2) | ecosystem: Environmental > Aquatic > Marine > Oceanic | place: Arctic Ocean... | reverse complement strand
TTCCAATATTATGGAGTATCCTCAGGTACGGCAGGTTGGTCTGAACCTTCAGGCGAAGGTGGCAGGTTTTGGAATCGAACTCATCCATAGTAATTTTAAATCAGCCACACCGGGTGTACTAGGAATACGAGGGTCTAGAGCCATAATTCCGAAGTTAAGTTTGGGTGTCTCTCTTGTAACCGACTTGGACCAGTTGGCAGGATTACCCGATTCTGATGGAGATAATTACCCTGATTATTATGACTTCTATCCAGATGATGCAACAAAGTGGGATGACTATTCTGGTGATTCTTTATTGTTTAATAATCTACATGATTATTATGAATTAGAAAACTCCGGTATTTCCTTAGAGGACTTTTTAAATATTTTAACTGTAAGTAAATCAAATTATTCTCCAGAGAATGCGACTAAAGATCCCGTCTCAGGATTGGCACTAGATGTTACCTACTCCCTCAGTGAAAAAGTTACACTATATTCACAGGTTGGTTTTCTTATTGGGGAAATCGATACTTTGATAAATGAAAATAGTATTAGTTATACTGATAAGACTAAGCTTGGCTGGGGATTGGTCCCTATTGGAGTCAGGACAAAACTGGGCCCAATCAACCTCTTAGCAGAGTATAGAATGGGTTTTGAGAGATTTGTATTCAATTATTGGGACAGAGCCTATGATGTGAATAGAGTTTTTGTGGATGCTTCCGGGGTGTCAACCCGTGAGAGTCAGCTTTATCTCTATGGCGAACTGAATGGTTTTTATGTTCAGGCAGATATGTCTGTAATGAACCTGTTTACACTTAGTTCAGGATATCAATATATGCAGGGCGAAAAATGGGACAAAGATTTAAATAAATATGAAACGGGTGAAACCAACAAAACCTTTTTGTCCACTATTGCCATTAATCCTTCTTTAATTCCGAAAGTGGGAAAGGCAGAAGTCTTTTATCAGCAGAGTAATGTTCCCAATCCCTTTGATTTTACACCCACACCCAGCACACTTTGGGGCTATAATGTGGGAGTTGAAGTATCATCCGGTGTGATGTTGATGTACAAGGCTCGAACTACTTATATTTCAGATTTGGACAATCCAGGAGAATTTAAACCTGTGGAATCAATTCAAATAGAAACTCAATTTATTTTTTAGGTGCCAATTTCTTCCTCTGATATCCGTCAACAGTTTTTAGATTTCTTTCAAAAGAAGGAGCATCAATTCGTTCGTAGTTCTTCCGTAGTTCCTCATGAAGACCCTACCTTACTTTTTACAAATGCGGGGATGAATCAATTTAAACCCTATTTTATGGGATTGCAAACTCCAGAGTCAAAACGTGCGGTAAATTCACAGAAATGTATTCGAGTAAGCGGTAAGCATAATGATCTGGAAGAAGTGGGAGTTGATGAATATCACCATACTTTTTTCGAAATGCTGGGAAATTGGTCTTTTGGTGATTATTATAAAAAGGAAGCCATTGCCTGGGCATGGGAGTTATTAACTGAAGTTTGGAAATTGGACAAAAATCGCCTATGGGTTACCATTTTCCAGGATGATGATGAATCCGGGGATATCTGGAAGGAATACACTGACATCCAACCAGATAGAATATTGAAATTTGGACATAAAGATAATTTTTGGGAAATGGGTGAAACCGGTCCCTGTGGTCCCTGTACAGAAATTCATTATTATACCGGAGACGATCCTGATAATCAGTCAACAGAAGGGGTGAATGCCCTGGCTGAATATCGTGAGATCTGGAATTTGGTGTTTATCCAATATAATCGTGATAGCGAGGGAAATTTGCATGAACTGCCTGAAAAGCATGTGGACACCGGCGCTGGTTTTGAGCGGTTAGTTGCCATTTTAAATGGGAAATCCTCTAATTATGAAACGGATATCTTTATTCCTATTTTAGATAAAATTGTTGAAATTTCAGGTAAATCACTTGAATTCAATGAGGGCATTCCCCACAGGGTTATTGCAGATCATTTACGTATGTTGGCTTTCTCCCTGGCAGATGGTGCCATGCCCGGAAATGAAGGTCGGGGCTATGTACTGAGACGAGTTCTCCGTCGTGCCGCTCGATTTGGTAGAATGCTGGAGATGAAAGATCCTTTCATCTATAAACTGGTGAATACCTTATCTGATGTTATGGGTAATGCATTCCCTGAATTAAAAGAAAAACAGAAACATGTTGAAAAAGTTATCCAAGCCGAAGAATCATCTTTTAATGAAACCCTGGATAGAGGTTTAGAGGTGTTTAGTAAGATTACCAAAAACCTGGCCGCTGGGGGAGTTATTAAAGGTGATGATGCTTTCAAATTATATGATACTTATGGATTTCCTTTAGACCTTACGGAATTGATGGCAAGAGAAAATAAATTTTCGGTTGATGTGGATAGATTCAGTGAATGTATGCTTCAGCAAAAAGACCGTGCCCGGGCGTCAGGTAAATTTCAAAATATTTCAGAGGATGCTGTTTGGACGGTAGTACAAAAAGATTCTCCTACAGAATTTACAGGTTATGAAAAAATAGAAGATAGTGCCCAGTTAATTAAATATATTCAAGATGGTGAAAATTATAAAATTGTGTTGGATAAAACGCCCTTTTATGCCGAAGCTGGTGGGCAGATTGGTGACAGCGGATTTTTGACGGCAGAAGGATTTAAATTCAAGGTGGAGGATGTACAGAAATCTGCTGATAAGTTTATTCATATTGGAAAAATCCAGGAAGGCAATATAGAGGATGTCCAAAATGTGAATGCAAAAATTGATGATAATTACCGACAGCGAATCAGGCGCAATCATACAGCAACCCATCTTTTACATCAGGCATTGAGAAATATTTTAGGAGATCATGTTCAGCAGGCAGGGTCTCTGGTTAGTGCAGAACTATTACGTTTTGATTTGACGCATTATGAACAAATCTCAAGAAACCAAATAAATGAATTGGAGCAAGTTGTCAATTCTGTGATACTGCAAAATATTGATGTGGAAACCAATCTGAAAAAAATCGATGATGCTCGAAAAGAAGGAGCTGTAGGCCTTTTTGGAGAAAAGTATGGAGATACTGTGAGAGTGGTAAATGTCCCTGGTTTTTCCAAAGAACTCTGCGGGGGTACCCATGTAAAACGTACGGGAGATATTGGCGCAATAAAAATTATTTCTGAATCAGCTTTAGCATCCGGAATAAGAAGATTGGTTGCAGTATCTGGTGATGCCATCCAAACATTGATGAGCAAACAGGAAGGAGTAATCAGTGAAATTCGAAAAGAGCTCAAATGTACAGAAGATGAAATATCCTCAAGAATTCAATCCCTTATAACTGATAAAAAAAACCTTGAGCGAGATATTAAAGAACTCAGGCAATCATCAATGTCTGGTGAGATTGGTGGTCTGATTGATGAAGCTGAAAATTTAGGAGAATTTCGATTGGTAGTAAAACAATTGGATGATCCAGGTGATTTAAGAGAATTGGGAGATAATTTTAGGCAGGCATTTAAAACAAAAGGTGCTGCATTGATTGGTACCATTCAAAATGACAAACCCATGGTAATGTGTGCCATCACAGATGATTTAACTAATCAAATTCAAGCTGGTAAAATTGTAAAGGAAATGGGAGGAGTTATGGGTGGTGGAGGTGGAGGAAAACCTCATTTAGCTACTGCCGGAGGAAATGATATACATTTACTACAGGACGCATTAAATCATGGTAGAAATTTAATTCAATCAATTATTCAAAAAGTTAATGTCTGATTCACGAGTAATATTTGAAAAATCTGTAAAGGGTAGGTTGGGAATTGCTCTTCTCAAATCGGATGTTCCGGAAATTTCATTAGCTGATTCAATTTCTCCAGAATTATTAAGAAAATCCCCAGCGAAATTACCAGAAGTTTCTGAACCTCAAGTTGTGAGACATTATGTTAATTTGTCCATAAAAAATCACCATGTAGATAAAGACCTTTATCCATTAGGTTCCTGCACTATGAAATACAATCCTAAAATTAATGATGCCCTGGCTTCACTTCCTGGATTTGCAAATATTCATCCTGATCAGCCAGTTGAAAATGTTCAGGGAGCACTTCATATCATGTTTGAATTGGAACAAATGTTACTCAAAATTACGGGCATGTCAGAAGCATCCTTGCAACCCAGCGCAGGCTCCCAGGGAGAATTTGCCGGCATTCTCATCATGAAGAAATTTCATGAAAAAAATGGAGAAAAACGAAAATATATAATTATTCCAGAAACAGCTCATGGCACAAATCCCGCCTCAGTTTCATTGGGTGGATTTATACCTCGTGAGGTAAAATCAGATTCCAGGGGGCGTGTTGATTTTGAGGATTTAAAGTCAAAATTGGATAATGAAGTAGCCGGAATGATGCTCACACAGCCCAATACATTGGGTTTATTTGAAGATCAAATAGTAGAAATATGTGCAGAAATCCATAAGGTTGGAGCACTCATGTATATGGATGGTGCAAATATGAATGCAATTGTGGGCTTATGTAAACCCGCTGATATGGGCTTTGATATTATCCATATTAATCTGCACAAAACCTTTTCAACTCCCCATGGTGGCGGTGGTCCAGGTTCAGGACCCATTGCTGTAGTTGAGAAATTGGTACCCTTTTTACCCATTCCCAAATTAATTAAAGATGAAAATGGAAAATTTAATTGGACAAGTGATATTCCAGACAGCATTGGTAGGCTGCACACCTTTTATGGTAATTTTGGTATATTAGTTCGGGCATATGTTTATATTAGAATGCTTGGAGATAGTGGATTGAAATCTATGACACGCATTGCAATTATTAATGCTAATTATTTAAAAAATAAACTTAAAGATGCCTATAACATCCCATTCAGCGAAGGAACGTTGCACGAATTTGTTGCTTCTGGAGTTATACAAAAATCCAAAGGAGTGAAAGCATTAGATATAGCCAAGGCATTATTAGATTATGGTTTTTATGCTCCGACAATATATTTTCCAAATAATGTTCCGGAAGCTATGATGATAGAGCCAACGGAATCGGAAACAAAAGAAACATTGGATAGATTTATTTCAGTCTTGCTTGAAATTAATGAAAAAATAAATTCTGATCCGGATCTTATTCGAGATGCCCCCACAACTACTCCCGTAACACGATTAGATGAAACGAAAGCAAATAGAGAACTTGATTTGAGGTGGAAAAGATGAAATATCGATTGGATAAATCCAGAGTATTTATGACTTTAGCAAAAGGAGATGATATCAATAAAACTTTTGAATCATTTGCTAAATTTAAGGGAATTGGATGCGCCTGGTTGAATGGTATTGGCGCTATAGAAAACCCAGAAATCGGATATTATTCCCTTGAAGATAAATCGTACCATCGAAAATTATTTGAAGGTGAGTATGAGCTTACATCCCTCATTGGAAATATCACGCTAAAGGAAGGGAAACCCTTTTCCCATACCCATATTACATTCGGCGATACTGAATACAGGGTGTTTGGTGGACATCTTTTTAATGCAAAAATCACCGCAGCAGGTGAATTTATCATCCAATTGGGAAGTGAAGATATTAACCGTGAAATGAATTCTGGAATTGGTTTACCCCTGTGGTGTTTGGAAGAGTCTCTTGGATAAATTTGTCATCCAAACTCCTGATGCTCCTCAAGCCATTGGTACTTATTCCCAAGGAATTAAATCAGGTAACTTAGTTTTCACATCAGGACAAATTCCATTAAACCCTGCATCTGGAAAATTGATAAATAATGACTTTAAGTCCGAAATTACTCAAGTATTAATAAATTTAAATGCTGTACTTAATGGGGGAGGTAGTTCGTTGAAAAATGCTATTAAACTAACAGTATATCTTACAGATTTATCAAATTTCTCCCAAGTTAATGAAGTATTTAAGGAATATTTTCCTGAAAATCCACCGGCTCGTTCTGCTGTTCAAGTATCAGCATTGCCAATGAATGCTCGGATAGAAATTGAAGCGGTGGGATCTGTGGAATGAATTATTGGATTGTTATTTTATTTGCCTTTAGTATAGGCACTTCTCAGGAGCTAGGTTATGTGGATTCTACTAAGGTTAAAAATCCAAGTATGGCATGGAAATTAGGAGTAATACCGGGATTAGGACAAATTTATAATGGAAAATATGTGAAAGCAATTGGGTTTATGGGAGCCGAATTATTTGTGGTGAGTAGATTTATTGAATTAAAAGAAGCCAATAAAATTGGACTAAGAAATACCTATGCTTGGTGGACATTTGGATTATTTGTTTGGAATATGTTGGATGCTTATGTAGATGCCCAATTATCAACATTTCCAGTTCGACGTTTGGAGTCTACTAATGATATTGATTCGTTAAAGGTTAAATTAAATTAATTATGTGTGGAATAATAGGAATACAAAATAATTCTGAAGCTGCAACATTAGCCTATATGGGCTTATATGCCCAACAGCATCGTGGGCAAGAAGGTGCTGGGGTGGTATCTTCAGATGGCAAAGAATTACACAGACATATGGGACAAGGTCTCGTTTCTGATGTGTTTGCAAACCCTGAAGTATTTGATTCCCTTATTGGAAATTCAGCAATTGGCCATGTTCGTTATTCAACTACCGGGAATTCCGATGCTGAAAATGTTGGTCCACTCACTTTTAATATGGGAGATTACAGTTTGTCTATCGCCCATAATGGGAATCTGGTAAATATTGATGGAATCCGGAAACAGCTGCAGGAAGATGGTGCACTATTCCAAACTTCAACGGACACCGAAATTATTATCCATCTGCTGGCTCGGGAAAAAGGGAGTACATTAGCTGAAAAGTTAGGAAAGGTTCTTAACAAAATTGAGGGTGCCTACTCATTAATTCTTCTTACGCCTAATGAAATTATTGCCGCCAGAGATCCTCATGGGATTCGCCCCTTTTGTATGGGAAAACTTCAGGATACCATTGTATTTGCATCCGAAACCTGTGCATTGGATTTATTAGGCGCTGAATATGTTCGCGAGGTAAAACCAGGCGAAATGATAGTGGCTAACGATGATGGATTCTATTCTGAATCTTTTACCGAAGCCGAAGAACCAAAACATTGTATTTTTGAATATATTTATTTTTCAAGACCAGATTCACAAATATTTGGTAAAAATGTAGATAAAATGAGAAGGGCTTTTGGACGAAAACTTTCCAGAGAAAATCCTGATGTAACTGGGGATATTGTAATTTCTGTACCAGATTCATCCAACACCTGTGCCCTTGGTTATTCTCAGGATTCTGGTGTAAAATATGAAATTGGTTTGATCCGAAATCATTATGTAGGAAGAACATTTATATTTCCATCTCAACGATTGCGGGATATCTCCGTTAGACTGAAATTTAATACCGTAAAGGGTGTTCTAAAGGATAAGGAGGTTATAATTATTGATGATTCAATTGTCAGGGGAACCACCTTATTAAAATTGGTAAAACTTATTAAGGAAAGTGGTGCTAAAAAGGTGCATGTTCGAATAAGTTCGCCCCCGGTTAAACACCCCTGTTTTTATGGGATGGATTTTCCCACTGTTGAAGAATTGGCAGCTGGGAATCGGATTGAAAATGAAATCCAGAAGATGATTGATGCAGATTCATTAGGATATTTATCTTTGGATGGTACACTTGAATCTACATCTCAGAACAAATCAAATTTTTGTACCGCATGTTTTTCAGGAAATTATCCCATTAAAAATAAAGGTGAAAATGATAAAAAAGTTTCTAAAGAACCATCCTGTACATAAAAAACTGGTTCCATACCTAGATGTAGTTTTTCTTCTAAGACCAACATTATTCTTTTCAGTTTGGGTTATGGTCGCTATGGGTATGTCTTCGGCTCAAATGTATTATTTTGACCACCCTCTTTGGATTTCCAGCATTTCATGGAAAACATTATTGGTTTTTATAGGGATAACTTTTGTCTGCAGTTCAACATTTATTATAAATCAAATTTCTGATGAAAAAAGTGATTCCATTAATCAAAAATTATTTTTAGTTGGCAAGTTTATCACCAAAGAGAAAAGCCAGTCAATTTCGAAAATTCTATTGATTACTGGAATATTAATTTTACTTATAGTGAATTGGTTTTCAGCAATTCTTGTTTGTATTATTTATTTAATTTGGGGCATTGTTTATAATCAACCACCATTCAGTTGGAAAAAGAAACCACTTTTAGGATGGTTTGCAAATACGATTGTAGGGGTGCTTCTATTTGCTACAGGTTGGAGTCTCGTAATGCAAAATAATCTCTTCCCAACAATTATCCCCCTGGAAATTTCCATGTTAATTTTATTGCTTCCCTACGGTCTGTGTTTTTCCTCTGTTTCCCTGCTTACTACATTGCCGGATATAAAGGGAGATTCATCTTCGGGAGACAAAACATTTCCAATTGTATTTGGGAAAAATACAACTCTTTTTATTGCTTTAATATTTATAATATTTGCATTTATAATTGCCCTCCAAAATAATGACCCTTTGGCTTCAACTGCAACATTAGTATCCATTCCTTTTTTTATATTCGCATTCATTCGCAGAATGGATAAAGATATTTTGCGGGCAATCAGATACCCTATATTTATATTAAATTTTTTCGTTCTATCCATTTATCCATGGTTATTTGTACCATTAGCAATCACTTATTATTTAAGTAAATATTACTATTGGCATAGATTTGATTTGCACTATCCTACTTTTTTGGTTGAACATGATTAATATTATTGAAAACAGATGTGATTATTGCGGTGTTTGTGTTTCGGTTTGTCCGGTTGATTGCATTGAAGTAAGGGAATATTCTATAAAAATCGATCATGAGATATGTATTGATTGTGATCTATGTGTTGAAATATGCCCCATAGAAGTATTGGAGACACATGCTGCAGAATAAATATGATGTTGTAGTAGTGGGAGGAGGTCCTGCGGGATCAATGGCTGCCTGGGAGGCAGTAAAAAAAGGTGCAACCGTCTGTATGTTAGAAAAAGACAGGGATATCGGATATCCTGTTCGATGCGGAGAAGCTGCTGGAGAATCTGGACTCAGGCAATTTGTAGAAATTGAAGATAGTTGGATCGCTGAAAAAATAACCAGTGCAAAACTTGTTTCTCCCAACTATACAGCCGTAGATGTTAATTTTGCATCAGAAACAGGATATATTTTAAATCGTCGAATTTTTGATTATGACTTATCTAGATATGCTGCCAATGCTGGTGCTGAAGTTTATACAAAAGCGTATGTAAAAAATGTTTTATCAAATAATGGACAAATAAATGGAGTAGTACTGGATTATCTAGGTGAAGAAAAACATATTCAGGCAAAAATTGTAATTGGGGCTGATGGCTTGACTTCTCGGGTGGGAAGATGGGCAGGGTTGAAAACACAGGTAAGAATGAAAGATATGGAATCCGCAGTACAATATTCGGTTGCTAACGTTGATGTTGAACCCAATAAAATGATAATGTATGTGGGTATGAATCATGCTCCAGGAGGATATATATGGGTATTCCCAAAAGGGAATAAGTTTGCAAATATTGGAATTGGAATTAGCGGTAAGTATAGTAAACATAAATCTGCACAAAAATATTTAGATGAGTTTATGGAAAGAGAATATCCCGATGCAGCAATACTCACAACTATGTGTGGGGGAGTCCCTTGTGCAAAGCCCATGGAAAAACCTATTGCAAATGGCATCATGTTGGTTGGTGATGCGGCTCATCAAATAAATCCAATGACTGGCGGAGGCATTGTGGCAGGAATGAAAGGTGGTTGGATTGCAGGACAAGTTGCAGGTGAAGCAATCAAAAATAATGATTATTCCGAAAACGGATTGATTGATTATCCAAAAAGAATGAGAGAAGACTTTGGTAAAAACCATGAAAGATTCTACAAAATTAAAGAAGCGACTGAAAAATTAACTAATGAAGAATTAGATTCAATAGCTGAAAAAGTATTATCTATTCCTCATAATAAAAGAACGTTGACATCTGTATTTAAAGCTGCTGTATTTAAAAAACCAACCCTAATTTTTGATGTGCTGAAGGTTTTTGCAGGTGTCTAATGGACTACTCACTTAAAGATCTTCTTCCTTTTCTTGAGTTAGATGAATACATTTCATTTGACTTGGAGACCACCGGTCTAAACCCAGACAAAGACCAAATAACAGAGATAGCCGCATGTAGGTTTGTAAATGGTGAATTTACAGAAGAATATACCACGCTTATTAATCCCGGAATACCCATACCAAAAAATATTACTGCACTAACGGGTATAAGCAATAAAATGGTTGAAGAATCACCTTCCATAAATGATGTTTTACCTGAGTTTTTGGAATTTGTAGGTTCTACTCCATTGGTAGCGCAGAATATTAATTTTGATTACAGTTTTATTACTAAAAACCTATCAACTGAACGTTCCCCACTTTTAGATAACCCCTTATATGATACACTATCTTTAGCTCGTGGTTTTATTTATTTTCATAACAGTTTCAATTTGGGGTCTCTGTGCGATTATTATGGAATCAAAATTGAAAATGCCCACCGAGCTGGTGCAGACGCTTTATGTACAGGTAAATTATTTGCTTATTTAATTCAAGAGACACTATCAAAACCGCTTACCCTCATTCAGCGAATTGATAATTTATTTGGCAATGCGAATGTGTATAACTATAATTTATTTAAAAATATAATTAAAACATCCGTCCGATTTAATAAGATAGACGGGCTCATGCCTGCCCCAATCGAACATGAACTATCTGATAATTCTTATGAGTTTACTGCCAGTGGTAAATCAGCCATTCCTGAAATTTCTGAAGCATGGTTTGTTGATGGAGGAGCCATTAGTGTTAATTGGGGTGGATTTGAAAAACGTACTTCCCAAACCGAATTGATCAAAGATGCATTTGAGACATTTACTGAAGGAAATATTCTCGCTGCTGAAGCTGGAACTGGCTTGGGAAAATCATTGGCATATTTATCTTCAGGATATTTGGCAGCCAAACAAAAACAAACAGCTTTGGTAGTTTCAACGTATACAAAAAACCTACAAAGTCAGCTCTTTACTGAGGACATACCCAAGTTGTCACAAGCAATAGACCAGGATTTGAGTGCAGTAATTTATAAGGGTAGATATAATTATATTTGCCGTACACGTTTTGAACGTCTATTGGCAAATCACCAACATTTAATTAAACCGAAGGAATACGAGAATATTCTTCCATTGTTGGTGTGGGAATGGGAAACAAAATCTGGTGATATAAATGAATGTAATGGATTTCAACTGAATAGGCAAAAGAGACTTTGGTCACTTCTAAGGAGTGAAAGAGGTTATTGTTCATCTAAACGATGTAGCAAATATGATGGGTGTTTTCTTGGAAAAGTTCGTGTTAAAGTGGAAGACGCTGATATCATTATTATTAATCACTCACTTTTTGCAAATGAGTTAATGAGAGATAATTCTTGTTTGCCGGAGGATTTCATTTATGTGATAGATGAAGCCCATCATTTTGCCACAGTAACACGAGACCAACTTGTCACTCAAGTTGGTGCAAAATCATTTGATGATGTTTTCAAATTTTTCAATCCGGGAAAAGATAATTGGAAAAAGAATGCACTAAATAAATTTCCTGAATTACTAAATCTCTATAAATTTCTCGCAACCGAAAGTAAAATTATACAAAAAGAATTTCACAACTTTTTTAATTCCTACTATGATAACAAACGTGATGAAATTAGTCGTTCTGATTACCATATAAATAAATTATTATATCGCAATAGTCAGGAAGAATTTATAGATACTGAACCAACTCCCTGGGAGGTATTATCTGATTTAATTGGATTTGAGAAAAATGTTCAGAATTTTAATTCCCTGCTTCAGGAAAACAAAGATGATATCGCTGGATCATTTAACATCGAATTTACAGCAATTAATGGCATTTTAAAGGAAGGATTAGAAAGTTTAACTGCTGCCTTAGATATGGAATCAGAATTAGTACAATGGTCATCATTTGTACAGTCAGATTTTCAAAATCTCACAGCATTAAATTCGGCTCCATTGAAGGTGAGTAGTTTTATTAATGATAATCTTTTGAGTAAATATCCTGGTGGTGTGTTCTGTTCTGCAACCCTTATGATAAATGATGATTTTCGATATTTTAATGAAAAAGTCGGATTAGATTTAGCTGTAATTGATAATCATGTTATTGAAAAAGTATATTATTCACCATTTCATTATAATGATCAGGTAAAGCTCTTTGTATTCAGTGGATCTATTAATGTAAATGATCCATTATTTATGAATGAAATTGGTTCTCAAATTGAGCGTATTTTTACCTCATTGAAAAAGAGGATGTTGGTGTTATGTACCTCCTTTAAACAAACCCTTGCTCTCAAACAGTTTATTGAACCAAAGTTAAAAGGGAGTGATAACAAAATATTTGTGCAAGCGCCAGGTATCAGTAGAAATGTTTTAGTGAGAAGCTATTTAGAACATCCTCATTCCATTCTTATTGGGACTTCAAGTTTTTGGGAGGGGGTCGATTTTCCCGGGGACAAGGTGGAAATATTATTTATAGTGAAAACTCCTTTTGACAATCCATTTGACCCTCTTATTCAGGCTCAAATTGAAGATTATAATCAAAGGGGAGATGATGCTTTTCTAAAATATCAAGTACCGGAAGCTGCCATGAGATTTCGTCAGGGATTTGGCAGACTCATACGAAATATGAATGATGCCGGAATTTGTATAGTGGGTGATACACGATTATTAAAGCGAGGTTATGGAAAAACAATTTTAGGTTCTCTTCCTGTTGAGCCTATTCCCTACCAGACTGTTGATTCATTACTATATGAATCTCAAAAATTCTTTTAGTCAAGAGTAAACAGAAATTAAATTTGATTACTTACAAACCGGTATTTATTAGATGTTTGAATCCAATGTTAAATAATAAGAAATGATTTTAGATTATAATATTTTAAATAGAATTACATCATGCCAATAGAGTTCGGAAATACCCAGCTAACCATTGAAAAGTTGGTGGATATTGCTCGGTTCGGAAAGAAAATTGAGCTCCATTCAGATGCGATTGGTCGTATTAATACTTGCCGAACTATGCTTGAAAAGAAGATTCAGGCTGGAGAGATAGTGTATGGAGTTAATACAGGCATCGGTGAATTCTCAGAGGTTGTATTAGATGATGACCAAATTCAAGACTTCCAAAAATATCTCATTTATAACCACGCTGCTGGAATCGGTGATCCTGCTCCTATAGAATATGTACGTGGTGCAATGGCAGGCAGAATAAATGTGCATTCAAAAGGTCGTTCGGGGTGCCGTTTGGAAATTACCCAAACAATGGTGGAAATGTTAAACAAGGGAGTTACCCCCTTTGTCTGTCAAAAGGGATCTGTTGGAGCATCAGGTGATTTGGCACCAATGTCTCAAATTGCCTTGCTAATGTTGGGAGAAGGTCAAGCCTATTATAAAGGTGAACTCTTGGATGGGAAGATTGCAATGGAGCGTGCTGGAATTCCAATACCCGGTTTAATGGCACGGGATGGTTTGGCAATAATAAATGGTTCTAATGTACTAACTGCAATGAGTGCAATATTGATATATGATACCAATCGCTGGTACAAACAGGCCGAAATAGCCTGTGCAATGTCATTGGAAGCATTAAAAGCAAACATGAAACCCTATTTACCAAAACTCCATGAAGTCAGAGGATTTCCAGGCGCAATTCGATCTGCAAAGGCAATTAGAAAATTAGTTGAAAATGGTGATCTTGCAGAAAATAAAATACAATGTAAGGTTCAGGATGCCTATTCAATGAGGTCAACCCCGCAAGTGATAGGGGCGGCGCATGATGCCTTAGTTTATGCGAGAACACAAGTTGAAATTGAATTGAATGGAGTTGGAGATAATCCAATTTTTTTCCCTGAAGATAATACCCAAATTTCAGGAGCAAATTTTCAAGGTACTCCCGTTTCTTTGCCAATGGATTTGATCGGAGTATCCATAACAATGGTGAGTGTGTTATCAGAACGGCGAATGAACCGTTTGAATAACCCCGCTTTAAATGTGGGGCTTCCAGCGTTTTTGACTAAAGGAGCAGGTATGTTTTCTGGGATGATGCTATCTCAATATACAGCGGATACGCAGATAGTAGAGCAAAGAATATTATCCATGCCGGCCTCTATTCAGTCTATTCCTGCTGCGGCCGATCAAGAAGATTTTGTGTCCATGGGCATGAATACGGCAATCAAGAATTTTCAGATTTTAGATAATGCCTACGGGATTCTGGGAATTGAATTGATGGCAGCTGCTCAGGCTCTGGATTTTAGAGAATATTCTTTTGGAAAGGGTGTTCTAAAAGCAAAAGAAGTTGTTCGTAAATATGTGGACTTTCTAGATATAGACCGACCTTTATATCCGGATCATACCAATATGAAAGAATTAGTAAAATCAGGTGAAATCCTGGATGAAATCGAAAAATTAGTAGGGAGTTTAGAATGAAAGAAGCCTTAACCTTTGATGATGTATTATTGGTGCCTCAAATGTCCAGTGTATTACCAAAGGATGTAAATATTTCGTCTCGATTGACGCAAAATATTCAATTGAACATTCCATTAATCAGTGCTGCAATGGATACGGTTACGGAAAGCCGAATGGCTATTGCCATGGCCAGAGAGGGCGGGATCGGTGTGATTCATAAAAATTTATCCATTGATAACCATGTGAAAGAAGTGGACAGAGTAAAACGCTCAGAAAGTGGCATGATTCTGGATCCAGTGATAATCACATCGGGAAAAACTATTAGTGATGCCTTGGAAATAATGGCACATTTTCATATTTCAGGGGTACCTGTTGTAGATGATGGGAAATTGGTTGGTATCCTTACAAATCGTGATATTCGCTTTGAAACCAATCTGGATTTGTTTGTGTCTGATAGAATGACTGGAAAGAATTTAATAACGGTTAAAAAGGGTACTACTTTAAATGAAGCTAAGTCTGTACTCCAAAAACATCGTATTGAAAAATTATTGGTGGTAGATGATGCGGGCGCTTTATGTGGACTAATTACGGTGAAAGATATTTTAAAGAAAGAAAATCATCCCAATGCAGGAACAGATAAACATGGCAGGCTATTGGTTGCTGCAGCGATTGGTGTGTCATCTGATTACATGGAAAGGGCTCAAGCGCTGGTAAGTGCTAACGTAGATGCTCTCGTTGTCGATACAGCTCATGGACATTCTAAAGGTGTTTTAGAAACCGTAAAGAATTTAAAATCTAAGCTTAGGGTTGATATTATTGCCGGAAATGTGGCTACAGCTGAAGGCACTCAGGCTCTTATTGATGTGGGAGTTGACGCTGTTAAAGTGGGTATTGGCGCTGGATCAAGTTGTACTACGCGAATGATTGCCGGTGTGGGAGTTCCGCAACTTACAGCCGTAATTGATGCATTCGAATGTGCACAAAAAAATGATATTCCTATAATTTCAGATGGGGGAATGCGCTATTCTGGTGATATTGCAAAATCCTTTGCAGCAGGTGCTGAAACTGCCATGCTAGGGAGTATTCTTGCCGGTACTAATGAAAGTCCGGGAGAAATTATTCTTTGGGAAGGGAGAAGTTTTAAATCATTCAGGGGAATGGGCTCTATTGCAGCCATGAATGAGGGTAGTAAGGATCGGTATTTTCAACAGAATACTGAATCAAAGAAACTGGTTCCTGAGGGGATTGAAGGAATGGTCCCGTACAAAGGTGATGTAACGGAAACCATTCATCAACTTATGGGTGGTGTTCGAAGTTCTATGGGATATTGCGGAACAAAATCCATTAAAGAATTCCACAAGAATATTGAATTTATTAGGATTACGGGTGCGGGGATGAAGGAAAGTCATCCTCATGATATTAACATAACAAAGGACTCACCAAACTACCAAAAACCACAATAGAATACCCCATCCATATTGAATGGATAGGGTAGAAATTACATCTGCAGCCTAAAGGCTGTTAATGTATTTGGTTAGTTTAGATTTTTGGTGAGAAGCACGGTTTTTATGTATAATACCTTTACCGCAAACTCGATCAATGATTGATATTGCCTGAACTAAAAGATCAGGGGCATCTTTTTTATCTGCTTCCATTACCTTTTTAATTGAAGATTTCACCATTGACTTATAATGACGATTACGGAGGTTATTCCTCAGTGATTGTCGTACTCTTTTTAACTCTGATCCTGCTGCACCCATAGTAATATTATATTTATTAATTCTAAATTAGCCCATAAATTTAATAAAGATTTATTTTATAAGACTAAAGAATAAATAATCATTAATAAATTAGAAATTATTGTAATTAGAAATTAATCCATCTAATTTTACTAGTCTGTGAATTTGGTATTTACTGTTTACAAAGAAACCATTCTAAATAAGGAAGATAAATAATGATAACTGACAATCTTAATTCCATTCCAATTTTTATTGATCTAGATGCAGAGGAATTAGCTGATGTTTCCGAAAGCTGTACTCCACGGAATTATCCCAAAAATAGTATGATTATTCTTGAAGAAGAATTTGGTGACATAGTTTTTATAATCATTACAGGTACCGTGAAAATTACCCGGGTAAATGATGAAGGTAAGGAGGTGATATTATCATTATTGGGTCCTGGAGAAATTTTTGGTGAAATGGCAATTATAGATGGTGAAGCCCGTTCAGCCAATGCCTTAGCCCAGGAAAATTGTGAACTCATCGCAATTCAAAGAAGTGAATTTTTGCGTTTACTGCGGAGAAATTTTAAAATTTCATTTGCCCTTATGGGAGAGCTGGCAAAACGACTCAGGAAATCTGATCAACAGATTGAAGCATTGTCTCTTTCTGATGCTGAACATAGAATCGGTGTATCCATTCTGAATTTAGCGGAGGATATGGGTGTTATTCGTAAGGGGCAGGTTACTATTGAAAAATTACCTTTCCAACAGGATATCGCAAATATGTCCGGTACTTCCCGGGAAACAGTTTCCCGAGTTCTAAAATTGTTTGAAGATAGACTCATGATTACAAAAGTAGGTCATACTGTTGTCATTCCAGATTATGCTTTCTTTAAACGCCTATTTGATAAAACTGTCTAAACCCTGTAACATAAGACAGTATTAAGTCCTTAAATTTGCTTCGTGTTACCAGAGTTAATCCAAGGAATACGTGGGCAATCCAGACTTTCAATTTCCCAAGCTATATCCTTAATTGAAGATAACAGAGATGAAGGAGCTCAACTTCTATCTGAGATTTACAAAGATACCGGTAATGCTTACAGAATAGGAATTACCGGCCCTCCCGGAGCGGGAAAAAGTTCACTCACCCATAATTTAATTACAGCATATCGTAAAAATGACAAAAGGGTTGCCGTTATTGCGGTTGATCCCACCAGTCCATTTTCCGGAGGTGCAGTGTTAGGAGACCGTATTCGAATGACTTCTCATTTCTCAGATCCCCATGTATTTGTGAGAAGTATGGCAACCAGGGGCAGTCGTGGTGGATTGGCTTCTAAAACACAGGAAGTGGGAGAAATATTTGACGCTGCCGGTTATGACATAATCATTTTTGAAACGGTAGGTGTAGGACAAATTGAATTAGATGTCATTCAAGCAACAGATTCTGTGGTTGTGGTTTTGGTTCCCGAGTCAGGTGATGAGGTACAAATGTTAAAAGCAGGGCTTATGGAAATTGGGAATATTTTTGCAATTAATAAAGCTGATCGTGCCGGTTCAAATAAACTGATGATTACCTTGAAAAATATTCTCTCTACACTTACTTTAGAAGATAGTCAATGGTTACCTCAGGTTGTTACAACAGTTGCTACAGAAGGTAAGGGTATTAAAGAACTGATCAATTCCATTGATGCCCATAAATCATTTACTCAAACTAAAGGAATTCAAAAAGTGAAATTAGATGATCGCTATAAAAAAAGGGTAATGCAAATCATCGCGGACGATTTAATGGATACTTTCTGGAAAGACAATAACCCTTCAGAACTTCAATCTGAATTAGAAAAACAACCTGATCATAGACAATCTCCCTATGATTTAGCCAAAAAACTAATGCTTCAAAAATGAATAATCAATCTCCTGAAATGCCTTTTTGGGATCATCTTGAAGAACTCCGCTGGCGATTAATTAAATCTATCATTGCCATTTTGTTTGGAGCAGTGGTTACCTATCATTATGCTGATTTTATAATGTATTGGCTCATCAACCCCACTAAATCTCTATCCATTGAATTAAATCTTCAGGTTTTGAAAATTACCAGCATGTTTACGGTAAAACTATCGGTGGCATTATTTGGAGGCATGATTTTAGGCTTGCCGATAATTTTGTATCAGTTTTGGCGTTTTATTTCCCCTGCATTTGAAGATAAATATGGTTTAGCTGTCATTTTTACGATACTATTTTCATCTGCATTCTTTCTTTTGGGTATGAGTTTTGCCTACTTTGTAATTATTCCATTTAGCCTTGCTTTCTTTACTTCTTTGACCACAGAAACTATTGATGTTGCCTATAATTTCACTTTAGAAGGATATCTCATGTACATCCTCTGGTTAATTTTCGGATGCGGTTTATTATTTCAATTGCCGGTAGTATCCATATTCTTTACAAAAATAGGGATCCTCACGCCTGCATTTTTGCGGGAATATCGAAAATTTGCAGTAGTTGTTTTCCTCATCCTTGGAGCTGTACTGACCCCGCCTGACCCCGTCAGTCAAATTCTTATAGTGGTTCCGCTTATTATTTTATATGAGTTCAGCATTCTAATTAGTAAACTTTTCAAACCAAAGGATTCATTGGTGTGAATACTGATCTGCAAAATATTGTAACATCTCCAATTCGTGATAATTTAATCCATTTTGAAGAAGTTTACAGAGAATCCCTTCATTCAGATATAAAATTAATAAATACAATTATAAGATATATTTCACGAAAAAAAGGAAAACAGCTCAGACCTTGTCTCTGTCTGCTTTCCGCTAAATTATGTGGTGAACCCTCTGAAAATACTTTCAGAGCAGCAGCCCTTATTGAAATGATTCATGTAGCAACGCTCATCCATGATGATGTGGTAGATGATGCCAATCTTCGTCGGGGTTGGCCATCTATCAACCGAGTATGGAAAAATAAACTTTCTATTTTAGTGGGTGATTTTATGTTTTCAAAAGCCCTCACTAATATGATTCACTTGAAAGACTTTGATGCATTGGATATTTTATCAAGTACAGCGGAGCGTTTAAGTCAAGGGGAAATCCAGCAAATTGAAAAAGCTATAAAGAAAAACATGACAGAGGAAATCTATTATCAAATGGTGAGTGATAAAACGGCATCATTATTTTCCGCAGCCTGTAAATTAGGGAGTATGACTGTAACGGAAGATAAGGATAAACGTGAAGCATTGGAAAAATTTGGGGAAAAATTTGGATTGGTGTTCCAGATAAAGGATGACCTTTTAGATATCACCGGTAATGTTGAAGGATTAGGAAAACCTGCAGGCTTTGACCTGAAAAAAAATATTCTCACCTTGCCCCTCATTTATCTTTTTGAAAAATTATCTCCTTCAGAAGCAAAGGTTTTGAAACGACAACTCAACAACCATGTTAAAAAATCTGAAATAAGAGAAATTAGAAAACTTATTGAAAATAATGGGGGAATTCAATTTGCTGAAAGCCAAATAGACAGACTTTCGAATGAAGCGGAGAATGAACTTAATATATTTCCTGATTCAGTATATAAAAACTCTTTATTAGCAGCATTAAAATTTAATTCTCATCGAGATAATTAATGAGATTTAAGCACAGAAAAAGGATACGAAAAAAACGCCTGCAAACTCGGCAGGATCGCATTATGACTCTGGCTAATGCCATCAGTATAAGTCGTATATTTCTTACTATACCCCTGATATTAATATTTGAAGATATAGCTCATGGTATGCCAGGAAAATTATGGCAGGCTTTTGCACTCATCATCATCATTGTATTAACAGATTTTTTAGATGGATATGTCGCGCGAAAAGCAGAGGAAATTACCAATTTCGGCAAACTAATTGACCCTGTTGCTGATAAAGTCTGTATGATGGTAGTATTAATTTATTTGATTATTAGCTACAAATTACCCTTTCTGCTATTTTTCGTCATCTTGGCAATAAGGGATATTTTTCTCATCATTATCGGCGTATATTTAATGTTTTCTCAAGAGGAGGTATTTCAATCGAATAAATCAGGAAAGTGGTTTATAGGGATTTCCGCACTTATGATGGTATTATTTTTATTAAGAGATCCGCTGAATATATCAAACTATATACTGTGGACATCCTATCTGATTTCAACCCTCTTGTTTACCTTTAGTACATTTGAATATATCAGGAGATACTTACGCTATTTTAAACATTTAGAAACAAGATGATTTCATTTCTAAAAAAAACAATTTCAGGATTAACGAAAACTCGCACTAAATTAGCACACCTTTTTGCGAAATTATCCGGAAAAACCATTCTCACTGTTGATGATATTGAAAAATTGGAGGAAGCATTGTTAGGTGCAGATATTGGTTGGGAACTTACCGACTATATAATTGAACAACTGAAAGCGCCAGACAAAGCTGAAAGTACCAGAGAAGACCGATTTCAGCAGTGCATTCAACAGTATCTTGCTAGTGTAAATGAGGAAAGCGAATTACAAAAGGTAATTCTTTTGGTGGGGATAAATGGCACAGGGAAAACAACATCAGCGGCAAAATTGGGAGGATATTACTCGAATTCAGGTGAATCAGTTTCTTTAGTGGCTGCAGATACATATCGAGCGGCTGCAGTAGAGCAGATACGAGTTTGGGCTAAGCGGCTTAACTTACACCTTACAGCAAACGATAAATCTGCTGATCCTGCCTCCGTTGCTTATGATGGGGTTTCCAGTGGAATCACGAAAAATATGGATAGGATCATTGTGGACACCTCAGGGCGTTTACATACTTCAGCCAATCTAATGAAAGAATTGGAGAAAATTTATAGAGTAGTTCTGAAATTAACTGATAAGGTTGATGTGCTCATTACGATAGATGCAAACACTGGGCAAAATGGACTTCAACAGGCACGGGAATTTGCTAAATATATTCCACTTACGGGTGTGATTTTAACCAAGATGGATGGCAGCGCACGAGGTGGTATTGCAATTCAAATTATGAAAGAGCTGAATCTGCCGGTTTATTTTATAGGAGTAGGGGAGCAAGTTGATGACTTGGTTCCATTTGATAGGGAAAGCTATATTAACGGATTAATTTCCAATAAAAAAGAAATGGTAAATGAATAATACAAAGCAAAATAAAGTCTGTATGATTAGCCTGGGATGTGCCAAAAATTTGGTGGATTCAGAAATATTAATCGGTGGACTCAGGCATGAAAACTACGAAATTGTAAAAAAATCCGATGATGCGAATATTCTCATTGTTAATACTTGTGGATTTTTGGAATCTGCTCGAGAGGAATCTGTGGATGTAATTTTGGATGCCGGAGAATTGCGGAAGACCAATCAGGTGGATAAATTAGTTGTGATGGGTTGTTTCTCAGATCGCTATGGCTCCGAATTGCATGAAGAACTCCCGGAAGTAGATGCCTTTTTTGGCACCGATGACCATGCTGCAGTCCTCAGTTACCTTACTGGGAAAGCGCATACAAAAGATGACCCCGACTATTTCCGCTCATTATTAACTCCTAATCATTATGCCTATCTAAAAATTGCTGAGGGCTGTGATAATGGCTGTAGTTTCTGCTCCATCCCAATAATGCGTGGACTGCAAAAAAGCCAACCAGTGGCTTGGAATGTACAGGAAGCACAACGTCTGGCTGATAATGGTGTGAAAGAACTATTGGTCATCGCCCAGGACAGCACTTCCTATGGCTGGGACCTCACGCCAAGATCATCTTTGCACGAACTCATGGATGAATTAGATAAAATAAATGGACTGGAATGGATCCGCCTGCATTATGCTCATCCAGCTCACTTACATAGAGAAATGATTCAGCGTTTTGGACAGTTAGAGAAACTCGTTCCTTATATTGATATGCCCGTTCAGCATGGCTCTGATAAAATGTTAAAAGATATGCGGCGAGGACTTATGTCCGATGGTATCCGCAAACGAATAGAGGATTTGCGAAAGGTAAATCCTGATATCTCTTTACGAACCAGTATAATTGTTGGTTTCCCCGGTGAAAGGGATTCTGATTTTAAAGAATTATATGATTTTGTGGAAGAAATTGAGTTTGATCGCCTGGGAGTATTTACCTACTCTGAGGAAGAAGGTACCCATGGGGCATCCTTTAAAGATGATGTACCCACTGAAATCAAAACAGAACGCATGGATGCTATTATGATGCTACAGCAGGATATGAATTGGAAAAAGAATCAAACGCTTATCGGTAATATAGAAAAAGTACTCATTGACAGGCATAGTGAAGATGGATCATCTATTGGTCGCTCTTATCGGGATGCGCCGGAAGTGGATAATTTTGTAAGGGTAAATGAAAAATTAAATATTGGTGAATTTTATGATGTTAAAATAACTGATGCCTTTGAATATGATTTGTCAGCTAAGAGACTGGTCCATGCCTGAACTACCCTTTAAAATATTGGGAATTGAACATGTGGGAATTGCGGTTTCAGATATAGATAAATCACATTCATTTTTTGGAGAATTATTGGGCATCCCCCTATCAGGAAGTGAGGAAGTACAAGACCAAAAGGTACTCACCGATATTTTTAATACGGGGAATGGTAAAATTGAACTATTGCAGCCGACTGAATCAGATTCTGTGATTAATAAATTTATAGAAAAGCGTGGCGCTGGGATGCATCATTTAGCCCTTATTGTTGATAATCTTCAAGCTGCGTTGGACTACCTAAATGAGAACGATGTACAGCTTATTGATAAGAGCCCCCGAATTGGGGTAGAGGGATTTAAAATTGCCTTCCTACATCCCAAAACCACCGGAGGTATATTAATAGAACTTTGTGAAAAAAAAAGAGGATAACAAGCCATGAAAAATTTACTACTAATTACAATACTTTCACTTTCGTATGCCCAACTCAAAGTAGGTGATAAGGCACCACCCATTAATCTGTTTAGACTGGATAATAATAAATATTATCATATGAAGGATGAGATTGAAAAAAACACCATTGTATTGAGCTTTTTTGCTACCTGGTGTGAACCCTGCAAAAAAGAAATTCCCAAGTTAAATGCTATGCTGGATACACTGAAAATGGATTCTTTATCATTTTATTATGTAAATGTTTCTAACATTGCTCCCACAGGAAAAAAGAAGAAATCTAAAGAAACACATAAAATTATAAAGATATTCAAAGATAAACTGAATATGACAGCTCCAATACTATTAGATAAATATGCTCTGGTTTATAAAAGCTACCAACTGAAAAAAATGCCAACAGTAGTTGTTATAGACAAAGATGGTAAAATATCGTATTTTCATGATGGTTATAAACCCGGAGATGAATTAGAATTATTGGATCATTTACTTAAACAAAAATGAAGCATTTCATAATTTTCATCTTATTTATTAATTGTCTCTTCACCCAAGATGAAAAATTAAAAATAAGTATTCTTGATATCGATGGGCAAGGTATTAAAAAAACTAGTGTAAATGCTTCGTTTCAATCACTTGAAACCAGTCTGATTGAGTCAAATCAGTTTATTGTGATTGAAAAAGGTAAACGTGATGAAATTCTAAAGGAACAAAAAGAACAAACAACCTCCGGATGCTTTTCAGATGCCTGCGCTGTTGAAGTAGGACAGTTAATAGGTGCCGACTATTTGGTCATAACTACAATTATTAATTTAGATGAAATTTACCAGATCAATGTAAAAATTATTGATATACTCGAAGGGGATGTTTCAGAAAAAGTTACTCTTACAGTAGCTCCAAAAATTACAGCTCTTCTAACAGGAATGGAAGATGCAAGCCGGGAAATTGTTCGCAGAATTGCCAGGGCGGCGGCGCCTGTCAATACCTATGGGCAACAACCGGGAGATCAAGTTCCCACGCAAGCTAAGGCTTATGGCAATCTTGATATTTCTACTGAGCCAACGGGTGCATCTATATTAATAGATGGTATAGATAAAGGAACAACGCCTAAAATAATTCCAAATTTAACTGCAGAAAACCACACATTGCTTCTCATTTATCCTAACTATGAAACTCTGAAAAAGATTGTTTCAATTAAAGCGGATCAAACCATAACAGTTAATGAAATATTGGCTCCCAAAACGGGGGATATTGAGATTTATTCTAAACCACCAGGTGCGACTATTGAATTAGAGGGTGAATATCGAGGAGTTACACCGAAAACGTTAAGGGGTATACTGACAGGAGATTACAATTTAATATTAAATGTCGACGATTATAAGAAGCATGAACAATCAATCACTATTATACACAATGATGCAATTAAAAAAGATATTGAATTAATACCCTTGCCAGCTAAGGTAACCATTATTGGCGATAAAAAAGATAATGTAAAAGTAAAAGTGCTGGGGGAAACTTACAATATTGATGGATTCAGAACAATAGAACTGCCAGCTGGGAAGCAGACCCTGGAATTTAGCCGTAGAGGATATAGAGGTTATTCGGTTAATCTAAATCTTCCCCCTAATGGCAGTGAGGAAGTAGATATTAAATTAAATAAATTCAAATCCAAAAAAATTAAGCAACAGAAGGGAAAGCCTGATAAAAATCTTGGCCTCGCTGGAAATGATGCGATAGAAGAAAAACCCTATTTATTTGGCGTTGGCATTTCATATGGTTTGCCGGCCATTTTGAATTATAATCTGCGGTTGGTAAGGACACAATCTATTTGGTTGTTCGAAAACTTAAGTTTTGAATTCGCCTGGAATACTGGCGGGGATGACGATGAATGTGAAGATTCCGACGGCTGTATATTGGGGAAACAGTTTACAATTGGTTTAGGTAATAATTATACTACCGCCTGGAACCTCATATTTGGTACTACAGAATTTTACGGCGCAGAAGCCTATCCTGCATTGTACAGTGTTCAAAATAATAAGTATGAATATTATGGAATTACCTACAAAAAATATAAAAAACTATATTATTGGGAAATTGGTGCAAACTGGGGTGATGAACAATTTTATGGTGGTAAGGCACAATTTTATTTTCAACTGGGCACCATGGTGAATGTAAGGTTTTAATTAAATGCGTCCATCAAATTATATAATACTCTTAACTATATTATTCTTAGCCTGCGACCAAATGGCATTCGCACCCGAAGAAAAAAGTGATTATTTTAAAGAACTTGGATTTATCACAGTAACCAGTCCAAAAGGTGGTGAAATTTGGAATATGGGCACAATGCAGACTATTTCATGGAGCTGTAACAATATTAATAGTGATGATTTGAAAATTGATTTATACCAAGGTGAAGATTTTATATATGAAATAGGAGTTACATCCAAAGGCAGCACAAGTGCAACAGCAACTGTAGCAGAATTGTTCACAGGTTCTTATAATTGGAATATTAGAAATTCATTAACTGAATCTGATAACTATAAAATAAGAATTTCAGAATATAACAGTTCCAATACATCCTCAACTGATACGTTGATGTTTGGTGAAAGCATCAGTAATTTCTCACTTAAATCATCTGGTAGTATTATACCCGATCTTACCCATGGTAGTGGATGTGAGAGTTGGCAGGATGCCATTGTAGTTGGTACAAGCCCCGGTGATTTTACGGAAGACGGAATTTCTGAGCCATTTTCTGTGGGTAAT
>Ga0209402_10001447_pt1 | contig 25878 bp, 28 predicted proteins | sample ArcticOcean_MG_C_3_FD_187437 | JGI IMG/M metagenome (GOLD analysis project Ga0209402, IMG submission 187437) | Marine microbial communities from western Arctic Ocean - ArcticOcean_MG_CB8_126 (SPAdes) (version 2) | ecosystem: Environmental > Aquatic > Marine > Oceanic | place: Arctic Ocean... | reverse complement strand
AGCCCTCAGACTCGCTGGGCCGCATCCAGCCTGGTAACTCCCTGGTCACTCTAGAGAAACTGGCAGTGAACGCCGTCATGGCCGGTTGCCTGCCGGAGCACTTCCCCGTGGTGGTGGCAGCGTTAAAAGCGGCGCTGCGAGACGAGTTCAACCTGGCGGGTAACGCGGTAACGACCGGCGGCGCGGGGCAGGTGCTGATCGTGAACGGTCCCATCGCCAATGAACTGAACATCAACGGCGATGCTGCCTGTTTCGGCCCCGGCTTCAGGGCCAACGCCGCCATCGGTCGGGCGCTACGGCTGGCCATCCGCAACCTGGGCGGTCTGATACCGGGCGACATGGACAAGGCCACGCTGTCGTCGCCCTTCCGCTACAGCTTCTGTTTCAGCGAGAACGAAGAACTCAGCCCGTGGGAGCCTCGGCACGTGGAATTGGGCTACGACCCAACCGCCAGCACGGTGACCATCGCCGCTATCCTGGGCGTCTACAACGTCATGGAAAGCACTGTTGGCACCGGGACTGCGGTGCTGCGGACACTGGCCGCCAACATGCGCGGCGTGGGCATCCCCGGCTACTACCACCTGGGCACCCGCTCGCAGATAGTGCTGGTGCTCTGCCCGGAGCACGCCGACGAGATTGCAAAGTCGGGCTTCTCGAAGGCCGACGTCCGTGAGTACATCTACGCCAACGCCCGCATGCCCATCCACCAGTTAAAAGACCTAGCCCACTACGGCAACCGAGTCTGGCCCAACTGGATCGACCAAACCAACCCTGACACACTAGTCCCCATAACCTCCGCCGCCGACGACATAGTGGTGGTTGTTGCGGGAGGTGGTGGCAGGCATTCTGCCTGGATGTCCGGCTGGGTTACGAGGGTTTGCACGGAAGAGGTTTTGCGAGTGGGGTAGGGGGAGGGGAAAGCCACGACCAGTTTCTCGGTTAAACGGCGGTGTAAAGGAAAAAATTAAGTGGAGCGCGTATTAATTGACCACAACGGTAGCGGAGAATGTTTCTCAAGCCGAGAAAAATGAATCGTTCTCGCGCGCTATTGCTGTGCCGAAGACTCTACCTGAACGGTGTACAGATTGGGAAGTAATCAGTCTCTTTTATTCTGCTCTCCACTATGTCGACGCTTTCTTGGTTTCCGTTCATGGAGTTCCAGCGGGTAGTCACAAACACAGAAACTTCTTTGTGGGGACTACACCCGACTTTAATACCATCGCTATTCGTTACAAGGATCTCTACGAACGAAGCAGGGAAGCTCGTTACGATCTTGTCCCGATGGCACCTGAATTCATGGATAAACTTGAACTCGAAGCATTCAGACCAATTAGGGCTCATATGAGGGCTTTGCTGAATTTGCCTGGATAATGCTGCACCGTCTGGTTCGCATGAATTATCCTGTCGACCCACCAGGCAACCAAACCCAACGTACAATCGCCACAACTCTCCAATTGGGCAATTTTGTTCGGACGGCCTGTTCTGCTTCCCTAGCTAACAACATGTCCGTCCCGCGTCTTTTAACCCGTGGGCAGTCTTGAATTGAACCGCGACACGCTTATATGTTCAGACTGGCAGACCGACCTGAACATACTATTCCCCGTTGCACCACTGCCGATAAGTTCACAATAGTATCCGGAGATTTAATCCCCAAAGTTGACACCACCCGCCCCAATCCTTGATGATACCCACGCTCTTTCCGAGCGCAAATAATCCGTCACTAAAGAGGAGGCGCCTGCCATGGTTAAGGCCGCTGTGTTGTACGAACAGAAGAGTCCGATGATCATTGAAGATGTGGAGTTGGACGACCCCAAGGCTGGGGAGGTGCTGGTTAAGATCGGCGCCGCCGGTATCTGCCGCAGCGACCGCCATTACATGCACGGCGACGCCCCCACTCTGCTTCCCGTGGTCCTCGGACACGAGGGCGCAGGCACCGTAGAGGCCGTCGGCCCTGGTGTAACGTCGGTCCGACCCGGACAGCAGGTCATCCTCTCGTTTGTTTCTTCCTGTGGACGCTGTAAGAGTTGTCTCACCGGTAGCGCCCACCTCTGCGACACCCACGCTGCCGCCGGTGCGTTCATGTTTGACGGCACAACCCGTCTCCACAAGGGCGACACCCGCATCCACCACTTTGGCAAGACCGCTTGTTTTGCCGAGTACAGCGTGATGCCCGAGGCCGCCGTGGTTCCCATCGAGACACCCATCGGCATGGACATCGCCGCCATGATCGGCTGCTGCGTCCCCACCGGCGTTGGCGCAGTCATCTCCAGCGCCAAGGTTCCGCCCGGCAGCACCGTGGCCGTCATTGGCTGTGGCGGTGTGGGCCTGAACGTGGTCATGGGTGCAGCCCTGGTCAACGCCTCCAAGATCATCGCCGTGGACATCCGCGAATCTCAACTCGAGTTCGCCATGAAGTTCGGCGCCACCCACACAGTTAACGCCTCCGACAAGGACCCGGTAGCCCAGGTTAGGGAACTGACCGACGGCAAGGGTGTCGATTACGCCTTTGAGGTCTTCGGTTCGGCCGATACCACCAAGGCCGCTTACGACATGACTGGCAAGAGCGGCACGGTGACCATTGTCGGCATTGCCCCCGTAGGCGCAGAGGCCGGTATCAATGCGGTAGACATGGTCCGGAACGAGAAGACCATGCGCGGCACCTATTACGGCTCCACCCAGGCTGCGATCGATATGCCGAAGCTGGTGGATATGTACCTGTCCAAGAAGTTGAACCTGGATGATCTGGTTGTCCGCCACTATTCCCTGGACAAGATCAACGAGGCCTACGACGACATGGACAAAGGCGAGGTAGGCCGCGGCATAGTAATGTTCTAGCCAGCGCAGCTGGGTTTTCGGATGCTCTGAATTGGTTTTGCAGACAAAGCTCCCTTATCCAGGGGGCTTTGTTTTCTTGCGCCAGCACGGCCGGGTTTCGTGGATGATTTAGTTTGGTTTTACAGGCAAAGCCCCCTGGATTAGGGAGCTTTTCGCGGCGTTTAGGCATCACTATCCAGACTACCCATTCCTCCCGTCTGTCATCCTGAGCAAAGCCGAAGGATCTGCCGTACCTCGCCGTGACAAACACGCCGCTGCCGCCACCAAAAAGAACTGCTGGCCAAACTAGAAGGGGCACGTCGCTCTGGCGCTGGCTCTGGCGAACGCCGCGTGGTCACCATGCTGTTCTGCGACGTCACCGGCTCCACCTCTGCCGCCGAGAACCTGGACCCGGAAGAGTGGGCCGAGATCATGAACGGCGCTTTTGAACACCTAATCTCGCCCATCTACCGCTATGAAGGAACTGTGGCCCGGCTCATGGGCGACGCTATTATCGCCTTCTTCGGCGCGCCCATTGGCCACGAAGACGACCTCAAGCGGGCGATTCTGGCCGGACTAGACATCATCCTCAGCTATCAGGCCGAAGTCAAAGCCAAGTGGGGACTCGATTTCGGCGTGCGCGTGGGGATTAATACTGGCTTGGTGGTCGTCGGTGAGGTCGGCTCCGATATGCGGGTCGAGTACACCGCCATGGGCGACGCCATCAACCTGGCCGTCCGAATCGAACAGACCGCCCAACCAGGAACAGTCCATATCTCCGGCGACACACACAACCTGATTGCCCCATTGTTTGAGTTTGGGCCTGCTGAAGAAATCGAGGTCAAGGGCAAGTCAGAGCAAGTAACGGCTTATGACTTGCAAGAACAAATCGCGTTCACGTTGCAAGATTCCAGCCGCGCCCATGTTGCCGTGGAGCAATTCCCAGAAGCCGAGGCCGCTTTTGCAAGCGCTCGGGCGCACTGACGCGCCACTAACAACGCTACGATGCTGGCCGACAATCTCTTCAACGCTACCGGAGTTTCATGCGCCCAGGGAAATTTCCCCGAAGCAAGTGAATTCTTTCAGGAAGGGCTAAAGGTCAGCCGTTCGATCGGCAGCGTACATCTGGAAGTAGTCGGCTTACTCGCCTCCGTCCAGGTCTATATGAATTCCGGTGATATTGACCAGGCACTGTTGGCGGTTGAAGCTGGGATTGAGAAGCTAGGTCAGATTGTCGACGCTGGTATCGTCACCGCGTTTATTCATTCAACAGCCGGTGCTATTTACAGTCTCATTGGTATGATCGGACCCGCGATTGACCATGCTCTCATTGCCACTGACATAACCGAGCCAGCGCGAATGTGGTACTTTACTGCCCAGTTAGCGCTGGGATACGTACATTCTGGCCGCCTACAAGAAGCGGCAGAAGCCCTGCAACCCATCTACACTCAGCCTCGATTCACGTCCAAACGCCACATGGAATACTTTGGAATAATCACCTCCATGCCGGACGTGGTACGAGGCGAATTGTTGTTGGCGGAGAAAGATTTCCAGCAGCTAGTAGAGTACGACCTCGAGTCTCATGGTTATAATGGCGACGTAAGTGAAGACGCTGTCCTTCCTGACCTGCTACGAATCAAAGGGGGTCGCTCTGGGCCGAGTCGATGAAGCCCAAGAAGTATTGGAAAAAGCGCAGAAAATAGCAAAGGCGTATGTCTCACGGCTGGCCCTGTGGCGCATCCTCTTTGAGTTGAGTGAAATTGCGGGGCTGCAGGGCCGTCACGATGACCAAACACAATTGCTTGGGCAGTCCAGAGAACTGATCGACTACATCTCTGAACGCTGTGGCCGACCAGAAGTTCTCCACACTTTCCTGAACGGTCCGGTCGTTCGCCGAGCACTCGGCAAAGTCTAATCAATCCAGCCAATCAAGCAACAAGAAGATCAATAAGGCTGCACGAAAAACTTAAATGGAAGAACTAACCGTTAAATTGGTGGAAACCGAAGAAGAGATGGAGGGCGCGCTGGAAGTGCGCTTTCGGGTGTTCGTTGCCGAGCAGCAGGTGCCCATGGACGAAGAGCTTGATGAGTTCGACTCCTCAGCCACCCACGCCATAGTAGTAAATAATGGCGAAGTGGTTGCCACCGGCCGGCTGGTTTACGGCAACGAGGACACCGCAGTACGAATCGGCCGCATGGCGGTTGATGCGGAGTGGCGACGCAAAGGGCTTGGTGGCCGCCTTTTGCGGTTTCTGGAAGAAGAAGCAGCTACCCAGGGTGTGAGCACCTACATCCTAAACGCCCAGGAATACGTCAAAGAGTTCTACGCCAACCATGGCTACGAAGAGCGTGGCGAGACCTTCCTGGAAGCGGACATAGTCCACGTCCTGATGCGAAAAGAAGCCAACTACTAGTGTAATTGGCCTCCTATATTTACTTGTATTTACTTGGCGATTTAACCCCGGCTGATTTTAGCCAGCTAGAGCGCCTTTCTCCAGGTTCTGAACATCCATCCTAGCGATATGGCTTGAAGGCTGGTCGCCCAGGGATTTGAAACCATCCGAGTTTCGGAACTCGTCCTCTTTGGCGGGCACGTCCGCACCGTCGGCGAACCGGCGAACCCAGATGAACTGGTTGTGGTCAGCATTGACCCATTGGGCCACCACGGAAATACCCAGCGCTTCGTGGGCCGGCTTGATCCCGGTATCAAATAATTTCTGCCATGAATCCATCATTCCCTTGTTGATGGTGTAAGTGCGCATCTGGTCAACCATTATTTATCTCCAGTTATCTTAATTATTACGCCGTTTACTTAGCTGTTTGCAGGACTTCTTCCACCAACCGAACGTCCATCTTGGCTATGTGGTCAGTGGGTTTGCTGCCCAGGGCTTTGCGGCCATCTGAGGCGAAGTAAGCGGCCTCTTTATCGGGTATCTCTTCTGCAGTGGCAAATGTCCGTATCCAAACGAAGTCGGCCCCGTCGGCGCTGACATAAGTGGACACGATCGGAATCCCAAGGCCCTCGTGGACCGGTCTGATCTGCTTGTCAAAAAGCTCCAACCAAGAGTCCATCATTCCCTTGTTAATGGTGTAAGTCCGAATCTGTGCAACCATGGTTTTCTCCTTTGTATTCAGTAGTTGAATGCTCGAATTGTATGCCTGTTCCGGATTCTGTCATTCTGAGCCAGCTCACGCCCTGTCATTCCTAGCTTGCCTACGCCCTGTCATTCTGAGCCAGCCGCATCGGTGAAGAATCTGCCAGTTGAGCCGGATGAGCCACTGCCCTTCTCCCGACACCAGTCTGCCTACTACTGATTGGTAGATCCTTCGCTCCGCTCAGGATGACAGTGGGGCGACGCAGCGTGACCGATGCGGGAAGTTGTCTAGACCGCGTATCGCTTGAACGCTTCTTCACTGAAGGCCAGACCCAAGCCCGGCTTGTCCGGCACTTCGAGGCAGCCATCAACAAAGTTGGGAAGCTCTTCCCATAATTTCAGCGTCCAAGGCATGAACTCAACGGTCAGACCGTTGGGTATCGCGCCCATCAGTTGAATGTGAATCTCCGGTATCAGGTGGCTTACCACCGGTAGGTTGAACGCCTCAGCCATGCCCGCAACCTTGCGCCATTCAGTGATGCCGCCCACGCGTAGCAGGTCAATCATCACAATATCTATGGACCGGTTCTCGATTAACTGCCGGAAGGGATTGATCCCATAGACGTACTCACCGGCGGCGATCGGCGTGGCCAATGCGTCGGCCACCCTGGCCAGACCCTGATAGTCATCATGGGCAACCACGTCCTCCAGCCAGAACAGGTTGAATTCCTCAACCCGCTTGCCAATGGTCGTGGCCTGGTTCACGTTCCAAAGTTGGTTAATGTCGCACATGATGTCAATGTCATCGCCTACGGCCTCCCGCAGGGTTTTCATGCGCAGGACTTCTTTGGCGGGGGTGTCTTCAGCGCCCATCTGCGACTTCATCTGCTTGAAGCCTTTAGCCACCAGCGCCGGGCCAATCTCGGCAAGTTGCTCCAGGTTCATGGCCCGCATCAGGGCGCCGCTAGCGTAGGTTGGCACCCGTTTGCGGTAGCCGCCCAATAGGGAACTCACCGACTGGTTTAAGGCCTTGCCTTTGATGTCCCACAGTGCCATGTCCACAGCGGCCATTGCCAGGGTCAGCAGTCCGCCGGGGCCGGAACCACCGGTCTTGGCCCGTAGGTCTTGCATCACCGATTCGATCTGCATTGGGTCCTGACCTTCAGCTATCCCACAGAGCGCTTCCACGACGCTGGCCAGCGCGGGGGCTAGAGGGCTGACTCCCTGACCAGGAGCAAAGGTCACGCCGATGCCTTCAATGCCCTCATCGGTCATCATCTTGAGGGTGACAAAGGCCCGCATTCCGCCGGCTTTGGGCTGCACATCCACCAATTGCTCGTCCGCTGGTGCGTGCAACATTGTTACTTCAGATTTTGTTATCTTCATGCTCTTCCTTATGGTCAAAATATGACCGTAAAATCTGCCGTTTAGGACACATTATTATCAATTTGTGACCGTAAAATCTGCCGTTTAGGACACATTAGAGGCCAGATTCTAACATAACCTAGCTTCAATTTTGGCCATCTGGCGATTAGTGTATTGACAGAGAGAATGGGCTGGGCTAACATACTCAACTAGCTATAGTATTAAAGCAGGTTTAGTATTCCTAAATTAGTATTATCGCCGCCGGTAAATCTCGAGAAGGCACCATAAGGCAAGGCGAAATAGAATGACCAGCATAAAATTAGAATCCAAAGCAACGGTGATGCAGACCGAGGCCTACTGGGAAAACCTGGTGAAGCGCAGTCTGTGCCGATTCTTGCTCCTGGCCCAATTGGCCAAGGGCCCGGTCCACGGCTACGGTATCAACCAGGCCATCAAGGAAGCCTGCCAAGGCTGCTGCGAACCCACAGAGGCCATGGTTTACTCAACCATGAAAGAACTGCAGGACGGCGGCTACGTTGACTGCCGCATGGAAGAGCACCAGGGCCGCCAACGCCGCGTGTGTTGGCTAACGGACTCCGGTAATGAAGCCTTCAGGGCTGCCGCCCGAGTCTGGAGGCATATGCTTCCGACCGTCGAAGACTGTATTGAAAGGGCCTTAGGCGACCCAGAAAAATAGAAGATTGCCTAGACATGCCATTAAGCGAAGACAAGTAGAAACCCGATAGTTTTGATATTAAAAAGCCAGGGAGGACCATAAGATGGCCACCGATCAAGAGAAGATAAAAGACCTAGTCAAAGAACGTTACGGTGCACGGGCAGAGCGGGTGATCAACCTTACTCCGGCCGAACTTGACCACGACCACGACGGGGGCTGTGGCTGTTCCACCGACACTGCATGTTGTGGGGCTGCGGACAATGACCACGCCATGGCGCTCTATACGGATGGCCAACTGGCTGGCCTGCCAGCCGAGTCCGTGGCAGCCTCTGCTGGCTGCGGCAACCCCACAGCTTTAGCCGGACTGCAAGCCGGTGAGCGGGTGCTCGACTTGGGTTCAGGCGGCGGCATCGACTGCTTCCTGGCCTCCCAGCAGGTTGGCCCCACCGGAACTGTCACCGGCCTGGACATGACCCCGTCCATGCTGGAACTGGCCCGCACCAACAAAGCCAAGCTGGGCATCGAGAACGTGGAGTTCGTCCAGGGTGAGATGGAGAAGATGCCCATCCCTGACTCCAGCGTTGACGTAATCATCTCCAACTGTGTCGTCTGTCTGTCTCCGGACAAGGACGCTGTGTTCACGGAGAGCTTCCGAGTGCTGTCAGCCGGTGGTCGCATCCACCTCTCCGACGTTATGGCGCTAACCGACGAAGGCCCCAGCGTGTCTTCACCCGAGGACTGGGTCTCTTGCACCGCAGGCGCAGAGCATGTTGACGTCTACCGCGACCGGTTGGTTCGCGCCGGATTCACAGACATCGAGTTCACCAGTGAACAGGCCGATTACATGAAGGACCGCGCGGAGCGGCCCGCCACCAACACCGCCGGTTACAAAGTGGTAGCCCACAAACCGGCCTAGGGCCTCTTCGGCCAGGCAAATTAAAAAAGCTGCGTCCCGAATAGTTGGGACGCAGCTCTTTTTGTTTTATAGATTGACCGTTTCAGTTTGCAATTTTATACTCCGCGCTACTTATTTCGGTGCCTGTACCGTAACTGTTTCCCCACGAATAGAGCACTGATCCAAGAGGAGTGAGTATGGCTAAGTTAGCTTTCTACACCTACGGAATTCTTGAAGACTCCCATGGGAGTCCCCATAGTAAAGGGTTTGTAGATAGAGTCCCTTCCGTGTTTGAGTCTGCAGAGAAAGCTGAGGGATTCTTTGATCGTGCCGGTTCCAGATATTTGGAAACCCAGGACTCCCCCTGGGGAGACCCAGCGGCAAGTCCCCGATTCACTGCTTAACAACGGGAGGCTAGAATTAAAGACGATTCGGTCACGACGGCTGCCTCTGACGAATTCGAAGCAGCGACGGTCTCAATCTGGGACGATTGGGAATCTGTCTACGCCTTTGCCTACAACGGTCGCCATATGGAGGCGCTGAAGAAGCGATCAGAGTGGTTCGTAAAGCCGGAGTGGCCAACGTCTGTAGCGTGGTGGGTTGAAGACGGAGAGACTTCAACCAGAGAAGATGCAACCAGCCGACTAGAACACCTGCACGACAAGGGTTCCACTCCCCATGCCTTTGATTTCAAGACGCCCTTTGACGCCTCCGGCGCGCCGTGGAAGATAGACCGGTCAAAGATTCAGGAACGGGCCAAAACGGTGAAGGCGTTCGACGAGGATCATCCCAGGGAGGTGTAAAAACACCTACCCCAACTCAATCCGCTTAAACCCTTCTGCAAAGGCCATGCCGACTTTCTTGCCAGTGGCTATGCGGCCCTGTCGGAACCAGTCTCCCGCATGCTCTTGATCCACCTGCGAAACATGGGCCTTGAGCGCTTTTACAGCCGTGTCCATATGGGCTTCTACGTTCACAAATTGGTCTGAGTTTTTGCCGCCACCGGATATCCAGACCTCCCGAACTTTATGCGGTTCCAGACCCTCTTCCAAAAATTCGGGGAAGGTCAATCGGTCTCGCGCCGTGGGAAATACCGCCGATAGTGCAGCCTCACCCGCAGCGAAATGATCCGGATGCCCCAGGTAATGGCCCGACTCGATATCCCTGGCCGGGCTATTCGTAATCACCACGTCAGGCTTGTGGCGGCGAATCTCACGCGTGATGTCCTTGCGCAAGGCCAACGTGGGCTCAAGGTAAGCATCGGGGTAGCCTAGAAAAACTATGTCTTTAAGCCCCAGGATTTTGCCCGCGTCCCGCTGTTCTTTTTCCCTAATCTTGATTAACTTTTCACCGGTCATATCAGGGTCTGGGCTGCCTTTGCTGCCGTCGGTGCACAGAACGTAGACCACATCCCAGCCCTCGGCACACCATTTAGCCACTGTGCCTGAGCAACCCCACTCGGCATCGTCCGGGTGGGCCATAATCACCATTCCTCTATTGAATGGCTTTTGATTTTCCGCGTCGGCCATTGAAATAATCCTCCAGACTGTAGGGGCCGATAAATAACGGCACAAAAATGCCGATACAACGTCCAAATTGGCCTCATTTAGGCACAATTTGAAGTGTATCATAGCGTCTTTGCCATCGCCTACGGTAGCCACATATCCGTTGCCGTCTGGCCACGGGGATGCTAGTCTGAGGCTCAAATACCAACACCGGGGAGCGCTCCATGCCCACTCTATGGGCCCAAACATCAAACTTCCAAAACATATCGGTGGGCGACGACCTTCCGATACTGGTGAAATTCGAGTTCCGCATGCCGATACCTGATGGTGCAGGCGCGCTGGCCGTTTCGCCAAAAGAAGAGCTGGTCACCACGGAAAAACTGTCCGGCTACGTGAAAGAGCTTTTGCTAAAAGGTTTCCCGGCGACCGGCGTCAACAACGATGGCACGACAATAGCAGTTTCAATTCTGACCGACTTCCTACCCGGAGATACCGTCAGCCTCTCGGGCCGGGTGGTTGGCAAGTCTGAAGACGGAGATGGGGAGCGGGTGGAGTGCGATGTAACTGTCGAGTCTGAAAAGGGTGACATTCTAGCCACGAGCCAGGTGATGGTTAGTCTTTAGACCTGGGAATCCTAGGCGTTCTTCTGCGCCTACGGGCTGAGGGTCGTGGCCGGAATGTGTCTTCCGGCTCTTCAAGCTCTTGGCTTTCTTGCAGACCAGATGTTTTGTCCAACTCTGCCATTTGCTTCTTGTAGGCAGTCCACTGCACCTGGGTGACCAAAGTGAGAAGAATCCCGGGTACGTGAAACAGCATAATCGGCTGATATATACCGTCGTTCAACCATCTGACTCCAAGCACGCCAAGCACGATTATGAACGCCCAAGCCACGCCGCCGAGCATAACGTTTTCGTTCCACGGCGACCGGATGGCCAGTAGAGACCCCGCCGGCCACATGATAAACATGGGAAGCATGTATTCCGGTCGGTAGTACCAGGGTTTGGGGTAGGAGGGTCCCTGCGGTTCTTCTTGCATCTTCGTTAGTGTTTTTAGCGTTTGTGTTTCTAGTTGGTAGTTCTTAGGTGGTTAGGAATCTAGTTGCGGGCCAGCAGCATGTGGAATTCTATAGGTTCTATGGGTCGCTCTTCTCGGATGCAGGCAACGGCATACTCAATGCCCATACGGGCGAAACCGGTGTATTCCAGGGCGTGATTGCCCATAATAACCAGCGGGAGCTCTCCGTCCATCTCCACACCCAGTTGGCTGGCATCCTCGTCGTCAATCTGCAACTCAATCTGGCGTCCGGTTAGCCGCTCAATCTTTTCTCTTATTTTGTCCAGAAATTCGCTGTCTTCCATATGGCTAGTACCCTTTAGTAATTACCCTTTTTACTCTGGCCGGTTGGTCAAATATTCTATGACCGCTGGCTGCTTTCAGGCGACTGTCACCGTGCCATCGATTCTAGCACCTGTTCACTTAAAAAAGTGGACCACCGCTAGGCTCAAAGGCCATGGATGTATTCCTGGACTCATACCTAGCTTCAAATACCGACCGCTGCGGACTTAAGGTCCGTAATGAACTCCCAGGTAGCCTCGGACAGATTATTATTCTCCCTGACGGCCACTCCAATTTGTACCGGAGGGAATATATGACTTAGGTCTAATACGCCGAACTTGGAGTTGGCGTCCTGATTAGACGCAAATTGATAGGTGATCGTTATAGCCACACCCATTCCGATCTCAACGTACCGCCGGACCAACTCACTGTTCTCCATTTCAAGGCTCACCTGCGGCTGTAGTCCTCTTTCACTCATGGCATTTTCGAAATATCTGCGTGTGTAACTCTCCAGGCTCAATAGAATTAGAGGCCATTTAGCGATGGTTTCTAGGCTAATAGTCGGGTTATCTAATATCGGATGCCCGATGGGTGCCATCAGATGGAATGGCGCATCGAAAAGGTGGACAAACGAGATACCCCTAATTTCTTCGTCAGGGGCATGAACAACCACCATATCGACCTCACCAGCTTCAAGTGCGTTCATCAAAACTTGGTATGGTCTGGCTACCACTTTCACTTGAGCGTCCGGATATCGCATTCGATAATCTTGTAGCGCCGACGGGAGATAGTGGAGCGCAAGATCTGGATATGAGCCAATACTGAAAGACCCCAACTGGCCTGACCCGCTCATCTGATCGTTCAACGCTGTAAGCCCACTTTCCACCGATGACACCAGAGGGCGGGCTAATTCAAACAGCTTTTGGCCCTGTTGAGTGAGTTTTATTGGCCGCCGGTTCCTATCAAACAGATTTGCGCCAATATCGCGTTCCAATTTTTGGAGATGCGCGGTCACCGTCGGCTGGCCCAAATCCAGTAACCGGGCCGCTTGAGATACGCTGCTCAAACGAGCGGTATGATAAAAACTTATCAGTTCACGAATATCCAAGCAGACACCTCTCGCGTAATGACAGTTACGCAATCTAGTCCGGTCTACTCTCACGTTGCACATTGTTTTGCGTATCTTCGTGAGTGCCAAGCTTAATGCATAATATCATTTTATGGATACTATGCATTAAATGCGCGTGGTTGACGGTAGCTTAACCCTACAATCATAATTCACCTTAATTATCGTCAGATTTCATACTAGACCAGGTTCTCTAGATTTTTAGGTTCGCGATTTCACGGGGGAAGGAATTATCACCATGACCATCGTCAAGTATTCCCTGGAAGATTTCACCCACGACATGGAAGATCTGCTGAAGAGTCAGCCTGGCAACCAGCAGATATTTGACAAGGGATCGACTTGGCTGGAACGACTGATCAGCAACCCTGACTCCATCCCCATGGAATTCAGGACCCCTCTGGGCTCAGGCCCCCGCCCCAACCACGCATCCCGCATGCTCTACCAGGGAGAGAGTGGCTTACAGGTCACCGCAGTTGTCTGGGGATCCGGTGACCACCTTGGCCCCCACGACCACCGCACATGGGGCATGATTGGCATCCTGGAAAACGCCCTCACGGAAACCAGGTACCGCCGCATCGATGACCATGACGTAGACGGTTTTGCCAAGCTTGAAAAAGACCGGGCCGCCACCGTCCAACCAGGCGAAATCACCCTGCTAGTCCCGGACGAAGACGAGATTCACCAGATGGACAACCACACCGACAAATCAACCGTGGAGATCCACGTTTACGGCAACGACCTACGAAGCATCGACCGGAACGCCTTCAATCTAAAGACCGGCAAGATCACCACTTTCCGCACGAGCAGATGGGACAACTGTTAATAGATATTTAATACGGAAATCCCCGGCGTAAATCTCTGGCGGAGGTCTTTGGGCGGAAGGCTTTGTGAGACGTGAGCCGAGCTGAATTGTTGATGTCTCGTCTAGATTGGTTTAGTAACCATATAGTTTAGTAACCATATAACCGAGGAGAAAACTTAGTTGGCCCAAAAGATTGCCTCAAACGACCTCAAATACCTAATGGAAGGAAAATCTCCCTTCGCGCTGATTGATGTCCGCGAGTCGGGCGAGTACAACGCCACCCACATCCCCGGTGCCGCACTGATTCCCAGACGGCGCATCGAATTCATCATTGAAAGTTCCGTGCCTCACAAGGGCACCCAAGTAGTGATCTGCGACGACGATGGCCGCCGCGGCGCGCTTGCCGCAGCAACACTGGACAACCTGGGCTACACCAACGTCCATTATCTGGAGGGCGGCACCAACCGCTGGGCCAGTAATGATCTCCCCACCGAATGGGGCGTAAACGTCCCCACCAAGGACTTTGGCGAGATGCTGGAAGTGGTCCACCACGTGCCTGAGATTACCGCTGATGACCTACACCAGCGCATTGAAAACGGCGAAAAGCTGGTCATTTTAGACACCCGCACCCCTGAGGAATACAACAACTTCTGCATCCCCGGCGGGCGCTCCATGCCCGGAGGTGAACTGGCCCTCAGGATCACCGATATCAAGAACCAAATCGATGATGACACAACCGTGGTCATCAACTGCGCCGGGCGCACCCGCAGCATCATGGGCACCCGCGTGCTGCAGCGCATGGGTATCAACGCCGTTGGCCTGAAGAATGGAACCTCCGGCTGGCTGTTGGCCGGCTACGAACTTGAATACGGAGGAGACCGCCTGACTTTGCCCGAAGTCTCCGATGAGAGCCAAGCCGCGGCTGAAGAATACGCCGCCCGGTTGGCCAGCGAAGACGGCGTTGGCTACCTGGACATTCCCGCTCTGCAAGAAATGCTGGCCAAGCAAGAGAAAGAATCGGTCTACCTGATTGATGTCCGCACTGAAGACGAATACAAAGCTGGTCACATTCCCGGCTTCCGCTGGTTCCCCGGTGGACAGGCCGTACAGCGCTCCGACGATGTGGCCGTGGTCAAGAACGCCATCTACATCTTCTGTTGTGACGGCAAGGCGAGGGCCACCATCACAGCCTCGCTCTATCGCCAGCTTGGGCATGAGAATGTCTTTGCCGTAGACGGCGGCTCCATTGCCTGGGAGAGTGCCGGACAAACCATGGAATCGGGGTTCCCAATCAGTACGTTGGCCGGCATAGACGCGGCTAACGCGGCCGTAAAAAAGGTCTCACCTCAAGAACTGAACGACAACCAGCCAGACTTGGTTCTGTTTGTTGATACAAGTGAAGACTTCTCCAAGGGGCACACTCCGGGCGCAAAATGGATCACCCGCAGTTGGCTTGAGGTTGAAGTCATTGAAGCAGCCCCATCCAAAGACATGTCTATCACCGTAAGTTGCAGAGACGGACGTGGCGCAACTCTGGCCGCTGCCACGCTGCAGAGCATGGGATATACCAATGTCACCGCGCTGGACGGCGGCATGGCTGCCTGGCGAAAGGCTGGACTGCCGGTGGAAGAGGGCCTGACCGGGATCATCCGCCCGCCCTCAGACATCAACTACCTGGGCGTTTCCCGCAGCTACGGAGAAATGATGAATTACCTGCGGTGGGAAACCGCCCTGGGCGAAAAATACGCCGTTGATTAATCACGGCAATTCATAACGGAGCACACGGCAACAAGACCCTAAGTCACCCGACTAAAACCTGAGGAGAGATTCTATGTCGACGACACGACAAGATGGTGTGGTTCCTGACTTTCTAAGAATGGACGAGGCGATCGGCTCAGACCCGGCCAATGCCGACAAGACCGGCAACTGGCACGGCTGGCCCACCAAAGATTTGAACCCGGTCACTCTCATGGATGACGAGGGCCGCACGGTGCGTATCCGCACCCCCGTGATGGACCTAGAAGGACTCATCACACCCACAGACCTTCATTACACAGTGCAGCACTTTGCCGTTCCCCCCGTGGTCGAGACGGACAAGTGGGAGCTAAAAGTTCACGGCGAGGTCAAAAACGAACTCAACCTGAACTTTGACCAACTGCGCCGTTTCCCCGGTCGCACAGTACGCACGGTTATGGAGTGCTCCGGCAGCGACGCCACCTTCTTTGAGTATTTCAAGGACGAAGGCCCCAAGCCATCCCGCACCCAAGAGTGCATGATTCTCAGCGCCAGCGAATGGACCGGTGTGCCTTTGGCCGCCGTCTTGAACGCCGCTGGGTTGTCTGACAAATCCCTTTACGTCCGCGCGGTAGGCAATGATGACGGCGTTCCAGCTTCCGCCGCCGAGGGCACCAAACCCTTCTATTACGACAAGGGCCTACCCATACACAAAGCGCTGCATCCTGACACACTCTTGGCCTACGCGCAGAACGGGCAACTCCTAGAGCACCTCCACGGCGCGCCGGTCCGACTCTTGGTGCCTGGCTGGTCCGGCAACTGGTCGGTAAAATGGATCACCGATCTTGAGATCACAGAAAAGATGCCCGAGTGCTGGTACCACTACGAGTTCTACTACTACGGCAACAGTGTAGATGACCCCAACAAAGAACTCATCACTACCCTGGGCGTCAAGTCCATCATCACCCAGCCAAACGACGATGTGGAAAAGATGACCAAAGGCGTCCAGATGATTCGGGGCTATGCCTGGAGCGGCGCTGGCGCGATATCAGAGGTCGATGTAAGCACCGATGGTGGCGAGACGTGGAATTCCGCGCATATAGAGGCCCCTCGCCACGACCAGTTCATGTGGGTCCGGTGGTCATACCAGTGGAATGCAGATAAGTCGGGCGACTACACCCTTATGGCCCGCGCCGCCGATGACGTGGGCCGAGTACAGTCTCGCGAGCCTCGCTACAACAACATGCGCAAGAACTTCAGCGCCATAGTCGGATATCCAATCACAGTTGAATAGCAAGATCGCATTTAAGACAAAAGGTTACCCTGTCATTGTCGAGTAGCACGAACACTTAAAATAACAGGTATCCTGTCACGGTTGAATAGCAATACACGTGATAGAAAATCCAGGAGTAGAACATGCCAATAATTGACCACGCAGATGTGCGTCTTGCACCTACTACCGAGCGGTTGCGAGAGCGCTATCTGGTATCTAAAGACCAGGGTGCGGTATCATTGACCGTGAAAGAAGTGGAGATTTCTCCCGGCTGGGAAGGGCGCATGCACACCCACTCGGTGGATGTCGCGATTCAAATATTGTCCGGCGCCATTCAGGTGATTCTTGGCGACGACGTTAAAACTGTGCGCGCCGGCACCACTCTTGTGGTTCCACCAGGGATGCCACACAAACTGATACATCATCTCTGGACTCCAGCTTTGGTGTTGATTACCTACCCGTCTTCCGAGTTGGAGACCACGTACCAGGAATAGAAATTCCAGAAGTTAATAAATCCAGGATACCGGCCTAAGCAAGCTAAAAAATATAGATTAAAAACTCCAGAACATTTTGAGGAGGATCCTTTATGGCCCTGCCACAGATTGGCACCAAAGCAGAACCGCAGATTATCCCCACAAACGCTGGCCTTCGCACGTGGGCCGTGCCGCCGCAGGGTCTGCAAGAGAACATCGTCGCCAACGACCTGTTCTACATTCGCAACCACTGGAAGGAATCCCCGAAAATAGACATCAACACCTTCCAATTAAAGATAGACGGCGAGGTTGAACGGACCATTTCTTTGTCCTTCGAAGACCTCAAAAAGTTGCCCCAAAAGCGCTTCCAGGTAACCTTTGAGTGCTGCGGCAACAGCCCGGTGCCCGAGTATTACACCAAGGCTCTCCGCATCAGTTCCGTCATGGAGCAGATCAAGGGTCATGGCATCATGGGCAACGCCGAGTGGGCCGGTGTCTCACTGAAAGACGTTTTGGAACTTGCCGGAGTCAAGAGCTCGGCCGTTGAAGTAATGTTTGAAGGTGCCGACCACGGCGCCGACGAAGTGGTGGGCGACCCGTCAGAGGTCACCTACGAGCGCAGTCTTCCCATGGCAAAGGCCCTGCACGAAGACACGATTCTGGCCTACGAGATGAACGGCGAGCCGCTACCCACAGACCACGGTTATCCGCTGCGTCTGATGGTCTCCGGCTGGTACGGCATGAACTCCGTCAAGTGGTTGGTGGGCATCCACCTTCTAGACCACAAGTTTGAAGGGTTCTACATGACCCAGCGCTACATGACCATGAACGAGCCGGGCAACCCTGAGCCTTACCGCTACTACGGCAAGTTGCAGGTCAAGTCCATCATCACCAACCCCGTACCCGGGGAGATCATCCCTGCCAGTGGCTACACTCTGGCTGGCGCAGCCTGGTCAGGTGAAGAGGATGTCGAGAAAGTAGAGATCAGCACCGACGGCGGCGAGACCTGGGGCCCGGTGGACACCCTTCACCCGCGCACCGCGTACTCCTGGTACCGCTGGGAGCACAACTGGACACCGCCCGCCGCAGGCAAGTACACCATCATGTCTCGGGCGACCAACGTTGATGGCGTCACCCAGCCCATGGAGTTCCCGAACCCCTGGGATGGCCGCGGCTACGGAAACAACATGGTGTTCCCGTATGATGTAGAAGTACGCGGGTAGAGGTTCGAGCCTAGACTCGAAAAGGTCTAAATATAGAGTCAATAGTTTGATTGTAGCGAAACTAGTTCCTGTCCCGCTGGCATTCTCACTGGTACTGGCGCTAGTCCTGGCCCTAATAATTTTCTTTGGGGCCTGGGCGGTGTCGGCTGATGTGGGGACCCAGCGGACCTTGGCCTTTGGCATACCAGGCACTACGGCAACGCTGAGCGGAACCACGGTGGACGGGGCGGATAATGGTGCCTATCAAACCGACCAAATAGGCGGCCACGAACTGGCTGGCGACACCTGGTGGGGCAACGCTTTCCTATCGGCCTGCCCGCTGCATTAACCTGATGCACTGAATAGAAATAGGCAAAAATATACAACGAGGACCCAGAGAAACCGGGCCGTTTAACCAATAGGCCCGGTTTCCCTTGAGATATACCAAAATCATGGTGGTCACCAATACGGCAGCACCCACTCCCGTCCGCGCTCGTAGAGGAATCCATCGAGCCTGGTTCATACTAGCCATCCTAGCGGTAGCCCAGGTCACAGCGCAGTCCATCAGCATGTCCGCTGGAATCATGGTTGCTCCGCTGAACGATCCGGACGGCCCATTTGGCTGGAACATTGGAATAATCGCCGCTGGGTTGGCCACCTACTACGTCTGCGGCGCCACAGTGGCTCCCATCACCGGCATGCTTGGTGACCGGTACGGCGCTCGTCCTTTGATGTTTGCCTGCGGGTTGCTGTACATGACCAGTATGATTCTGGTTGGCACCATCACCCACCTCTGGCAGTTCTTCTTGTACTTTGGCGTAATGTTGTCCGTCACTCAGTCTCTGGCAATGGTGCCTTTGTTAGCTTCCGTCAGCGGTTGGTTCAAGATTAAACTCGGTTTGGCCACTGGAATCCTCTGGGCCGCGGGCGGCATTGGAGCAGCAGCGATCGCTCCCTCCGTGGCCAACCTTCTGGACGCCTTTGGTTGGCAGACCACATTTACCATCATCGGAATAGCGGGCGGCGGAACGTTGACTGTGCTCACGTTCTTCTTCCGGTCAAAGCCGTCCGACGCAAATACCATCGCTTTTGGAGCGTCAGCCAATGACGTCCCCGAGGTTATCCGAAGCAAAGAAATCACACGCCTACGGTTGAAGGTCTTCAACAAGGCCATGCGCAAGACCAGGGCGTTTTGGAACCTGCCAACCATTCACGGGTTGGGGTGCGCGGGTCACGGCATCATTCTGATCTACTCGATCCCGCTCGCCATTGAGCAGGGCATTAGTCTTTCGACCGCGTCATTCATCCTGGCCATCATTTCCGTCTTCAGCATCTTTGGCCGGTTCATGTCCCCAATATTGGCCGAGCGATTTGGCGGGAAGCCAATCATAACCACCGCGCTATTGATACAGGGCACCACAGTCTTGGTGCTGTTCTGGGCCCACGAAGCCTGGACCTTCTACCTATTCGGTGCACTGTTTGGACTGGGATTTGGCGGTGAGATGACGGCCTATCTGGTGGTCAACCGACAGTACTTCGGCACTGGCCCTCTGGCCACGCTCTATGGGTTTGAGACCATGGGCGCGCTCTCTGGCCATGCAACCGCAACTGTACTGGGCGGGCTGGCCATCTACGCCACCGGGTCGTTCTACCCGGCGCTGGTCATGTCCATGATCTTCAGCCTATCTGGCGTGTTTGTGGTACTCAGCATGGAGTCCAACAAGAAAATCTTGATTCCTGACTGGGAAGACGGTCTGCCACCCCATGCCAGGACCACGCCTCAAGTTGCTGAAGAATCAGTCCGTGCCGCACTATTAGAGCAGGTAGAAATCGACTAGCAAATTCCAATCTGAACTCTGGTGATTAGCATGGCCGACCTCATTGATTTGACCCTGACTCTGGGCAGCGACCGCATCAGCCTGGTTCCGGGGTTGGTTGGGGTGGAGACGGAGTCGATTCAGACCCACGAAACCCATGCTCGTTCTAATCAAAAGCTTTGCCTGGCCACCCACATCGGCACCCACGTAGACGCCCCGTTCCATTTTGTGGACGGTGCCACCACAGTTGAAAACATGCCCCTGGAGAAATACGCCGGACCGGCCATATTGTTAGACCTACGTGCGGCGTCCAAGGGTCAAGAGCCGCTGACCATCGCTGAGGTCACCGAAGCTGGTGCTAACCCGGAATCGGTCAAAGACCAGATCGTTGTGCTGTTCACTGGCTGGGCGGAGGCTGAGTCGGGCGGCCCTCGGTTCTATGGACACGGCCCCTACCTTGGGACCGACACCGCCGGCTACCTGGCTGACTGCGGAGCCAACGCAGTAGCCGTGGACTTTCCCATCGACAAACACCCGGACACACCTCTGTCCACCATCAAAGACTTCCCGGTGCACCGGCTGCTACTGGGTCAGAACATCCCACTCATCGAGAACCTGATTAACTTGGACAAGTTGCTGGGCAAGAAGTTTGAACTGTGGGCCTTGCCCCTCAAACTCAAAGGCGGAGACGGCGCTGCCACCAGGGCCGTTGCCCGTATCCTCTAGCCTTACATTTAAATGACCACTAGATGACCACGCCCAATGTCAGGCCGATCTTGCTGGCCACCGGCAACAGTGACAAACAGCAGGTGTTCCGAACCCTTCTTGGTGGTTTGCCATTTAACCCGGTCACACCGGCAGAACTTGGCGTCTCGACATCAACCCAAGAAAACGGCGACACCCATCAGGACATTGCCATTGAAAAAGCAATTGCCTGGTCAGAGGCAGGCTCCATGCTGGCCATCGCCTCTGATGGTGGACTGCTCATCCCCAGTTTGGGTCCGTCATGGCAGAGCCGCCACACCCGCAGGTTCGCTGGTTCTGATATCTCTGACTCCCAACGCGTTGATGCCCTGCTGGAACTGATGCAGCCTTTCACAGGAGTCGACAGAAACGCCTCTTGGGCGGAAGCGGTCGCAATTGCCTACAAAGGGCGCCTATTGGCCTCCTGGGAACTCCAGGGAGCCACTGGTGAGATAGCTCAGGCAAAACCAACAGGCTCCATTCCGGAGTTTTGGGTCTTCACCATCTGGAATTTTCCCCAACTGGGCAAGACTTACAACGAATTAACCGCCGAAGAGCTGCTGTCCCTCAACGACCATTGGAGCCAATTTGGCCGTTTGGTACCTAGAATCTTTGAGTCGATATTTGTTCCACCAATGGATTAGCCCGATGCCTTTGGGATACAATTTGCGTGCCTGGCCTAAAACGCCATCAACGGGAGACAGTGACCTTTTTGACGACCACCGATAAATCATCAAATAAGCCCTCGGATAAACCGGCTGGCGAGTACAAAGCTCCCGAGTCCATTGAAGATGTTCAAATGCTGCTACGGGATCAGGTCTACATATCTGACCGCTCCTTGGCAGTTCCTATATTCTTGGCCCTAAAATTGCAGCGGCCCCTGTTTTTAGAGGGCGAAGCTGGCGTTGGCAAGACCGAGATCGCCCGCGCCCTGGCTGCCGGGTTGAACACCAAGCTAATCAGACTCCAATGCTACGAAGGCTTGGACATCAACCAGTCTGTCTACGAGTGGAACCACGCCCGCCAGATACTGGAGGTTCGCCTGATGGAAGCGTCTGGCGACGTTGACCGGGATTCGGCTAACGCAGACCTCTACAGCGAGCGGTTCCTGATTAAACGCCCGCTGCTCCAGGCCATTGACGAGGCCGAAGAGCGACCGCCGGTGCTCCTGATTGACGAGCTTGATCGCTCTGACGAAGAATTTGAAGGGTTCCTGCTAGAACTGCTGGCCGACTATCAGATCACCATCCCGGAGTTGGGCACTTTCAAGGCTGCCCATCCGCCCATAGTGATCATCACATCCAACCGCACCCGAGAAATTCACGACGCCCTGAAGCGCCGCTGTCTCTACGCCTGGGTTGACTACCCTGATTACCAGAAAGAACTGCAAATCATCTCTGCCAGACTTCCGGACGCACCCAAGAGGCTGGCCGAACAGGTCACCGCTTTCATCCAGGAGATGCGTGAGACCGAGCTATTCAAGATTCCGGGCATCACCGAAACCCTGGACTGGCTGTCGGCGCTCTTAGCCTTGAACCAAACTGAACTAGACCCGGCAGTGATCGACGACACCCTGGGCATGATGCTCAAGTACCAGGACGACATAGAATCGGTCAAGGGCGAACCCGTCCGCGCCATGCTGGAACGCTCCAAGAACCGCGGCCCCCGTCGAGGCGGCCGTGGCCGCGGTTAAGGGGTTTTAGATGGCGGATAGAATTCCGGGTCCAATCCCAATCCTCCCCAATGATGCCGGTGAAGATGGCCACATACTGCATAGCCTCACGCTCTTTGGCGAGATGCTGCGTAGGGTAGGGCTGGAGATCGGATCCGGAAACATGCTGGACTTGGTCCGCTCCACAGAGCACGTATCCATTGGTCGGCGCGGTGAGTTCTTCCAGGCAGCCCGCAGCATCCTGGTGCACCGCAAGCAGGACTTACCCATTTTTGACGAGGCTTTCCAGGTGTTCTGGCGCAAGCCTTCTGATCGCACCACCACCATGGATCTACGCTCGTTGGGAGAACAGAAACGCTTCAAGAAACCTCAGATTTCGACCGGTCGCGATGACGAAGCAGAGGGCGATATTTTTTTGGAAGGGGATCCCGATGACGACTCGGTCCAGAATGTGGATTTGAGCCGCACCTACAGTGCGGTTGAGGTATTCCGACAGAAGGATTTCTCTGAATTCACTGCTATGGAGATGACCGAAGCCCGCCACATGATGGGCAACCTGACCTGGGATTTGGGACACCGCCGCACCCGGCGAGTGGCCCCCGGGCGGTCTGGCCCCTTGGACCTCAGACGGACCATGCGGCAGAGCTTGAAATACAACGGCGAGTTCTTGGACCTGGCCCACCGGACACCCAAGGAAAAACCGCGCTCTCTGGTGCTGATCTGCGATGTAAGCGGCTCCATGGAACGCTACACCCGTATGCTCTTGCAGTTCATACACACCATCTCCGGTGATTTCGACCAGCTTGAAGCGTTCTTGTTCGCCACACGACTTACGCGTATCACCAGGAGCCTGAAGTACCGCAGCATTGACCAGTCCATTGATGAAGTTTCCAAGGCGGTGCCCGACTGGGCTGGTGGAACACGTATCGGCGACGCAGTTAAAACCTTCAATTACCAATGGCTGCGGCGGGTGATAAGGGGCCAGGCAGTGGTGCTGATAATCTCCGACGGCTGGGACCGGGGCGACCCGGAATTACTGGCCAAAGAAACGTCCCGCTTACAACGCAGTTGCCACCGGCTAATCTGGCTGAACCCACTCCTGGGTTCGCCCACCTACCAGCCCCTAACCCAGGGCATGAAGGCTGCGCTGCCGTTCGTGGACGACTTCCTACCAGTCAATAACCTAAACAGCCTGGATTCGCTCTCGCAGCACTTGAGTAGTTTGGGGCCGGACCGGCAATTGGGTCAGCCCTACCGAGCGCCTGCTCCTGAAGAACCTGAGCTGGAACCGGTGGCTGAAGACCGGCCCATTGACCGGCTGAGCCTGCCGTCGTTCCAACATCCCTTGTGGGGCAAACGACGCTAGTCTAGGCGATAAGTTTGGGTGGTTGTCGCCACACAGTCGCTCGCAAAAGCAAGACCACACCAAACGAAAAACCGGCCAGAGCCCCGCCGGCCACGGCGTCCAAGATAAAGTGGTTGCCCGTGAGGGTGATGGCGAAGAAAGTCAGAAATGGGTACAGCAACCCAACCAGGCGATATTTTCCAGGAAACGACCGCCAGAACAACACACCCAGGATCACCGTCCAGCTAAAGTGCAGGCTGGGCATTGCGGCTGAGATGTTGTAGAAGGTGGCCATGTCTTCGCTGCCGTAGAACTTTGGCCCAAACTCTTGAATCGAGTCCACCAGGTCAACGCCGGGAATGGCGAACGGCGAGGCCACCGGGAAGGTCATGAATATAAGCAGCGCCCCGGCCAGGTTGATGAAGACCACCGTACGGTAGAAGTTATAGTCGCTGCGGCTTTTGATGAACAAGACAAAAGCGGCCAGGAAGATTACCGGCCAGTAGGTGATGATGTACACCCAGTTCATGGTCACCACCAGGGCTTTCACGTTCTCCACAGCCCAGCTCTGCCAGCCCGGCTCCCACAAAAAACCCAGGTCATTCTGCAATGAAACCACACGCTCGCCATTAACCAGCCCCACAGCGCGGGTGTCAGCGTGCACCAGGCCCCTGGTGAGCAGATAGCCTACGTAGGCTCCTACGTAGAGGGCAATCTCCGTAAATGCCGCCCGGTTGTCTCTGATGGCAGAATTCATATCATTATCAATAAGGTCACCCGGGGGATGCCGAAGGAAGCGTTTGACGATAAACCACGCCTTACCGCACCAATGTCATCCTGAGCGAATCCGAAGGATCTGTCATACTACGCCGTAACCGACACTCCACTGGGGCTGTAACTCCGCCTGCTACATGCTACTTGGCAGATTCTTCCCCCGCCTCCCGGCGGACTCAGAATAGCAGGCTCTGGACAAGGGTGTAGAGTTCGGGCCATATCAACTCAGTCTTTTAATACAGAGTTCCCTTTCAATACTGCTCAATCGGCCGCCGACGGTAGTTTGTCGGTAGCAGAGGTTTGCCCCAATCTGGCCCGCGCCCATGAGAATACAACAGGCACATAGAGCCGCCGACGAATGCCAATCTCCATGGTCAAGAACGAGGCAATGATCAGCAGGCCGCCGCCAACGGCATCCATGATGTAGTGGTTGCCGGTGATCGTGATGGCGAACAGTGTCAGCGTGGGGTAGATAACGCCAAATACCTTAATCAGATTGTTATTAGTGCGCAGGAATATGATCCCAAACATCACCGTCCAGCCAAAGTGCAAGCTGGGCATCGCAGCGTAAGCGTTGTAGTAGTTGGTGAGTTCGCGGCTGGCGTATCCAGATGGGCCAAAGGCGTTGATCGAGTCCACAAAATGCTCCGCGATCATCCGAGGCGGTGCCAGCGGGAACAGCATGAACCCAATCAGCGCAATGATGAAGCTGAGCAAGACCACGTTACGGTAGTACTTGTACCGGTCACGGTCGGTGAAATACAGGACAATCGCAGCCGTCAGGACGATGGGGAAAAAGGTGACTATATAGGCCCAGTTGAAGAAGATGACCAGGGATTGGGCGCTTTCAATGGTCCAAGCCTGCCAGACCGGCTCCCAGAAAAAACCAACCTTCTGCTCAAATTCTATGACTCGCCAGGCGTTGGCCAGAGCCGTGCCTTGAAAATCGTCAAATACCAGGGCTCGGGAGTACATGTAAACGAAATACGCGCCCACAACCAGGGCCACCTCCCTCAAATGAGGGAGCCATGCCTTGGAAATCGGAATCTGGGGCAGGTAGTTTTTAGTTGTAGCCATTATCAGGCTCCATACGATGACCCCCGTTGTTCAGGTGAGGTGGACAGTCCACGCCACTTAAATCTTGCGTCTCATCTAGCTTTGATGCATCCACACTAAAGAAATTTCTCTTAGAAGAACTTTTGTCGATAGATGTAATATCAATTAAATCGTG
>Ga0209402_10001433_pt1 | contig 25984 bp, 19 predicted proteins | sample ArcticOcean_MG_C_3_FD_187437 | JGI IMG/M metagenome (GOLD analysis project Ga0209402, IMG submission 187437) | Marine microbial communities from western Arctic Ocean - ArcticOcean_MG_CB8_126 (SPAdes) (version 2) | ecosystem: Environmental > Aquatic > Marine > Oceanic | place: Arctic Ocean... | reverse complement strand
AAAAGAAACTCCAAAGAAGAATATTATTAACATCTGATTACAAAATCGAGAGTAATTCATTAGCATAGTCTCCATTTAATTGGTTTAATTAGCATGGTGGCAATTTGTACATTCCTGAATTTTATAAGAAGAGTTCTCAAATTTATTCTTAATCGATTTCAGATTTTTATATTGGGCAGGAAAGGTCATGAGCGAATCCCATTTATTGGAGTAAGCGGTAAATGAACTGTCATAAATAGACACAGAGTGTAATAATAATGAATAGGCTTTATTATTATTCTGCCAGAAAAATGTTTCACTAAAATTAGGACTAGTGGATATTTCACCTTTAAAATTATTGCGAGTTGAAATAATAACCAGAACAAGGATTATAAATGTTACCAGAATAATCATTCTTAATAATGGTGTCCGTCTAGACAATGCCAGTATTTATTTAAAACAAAACCTTGTAACGCGTTTTTTTAAGTTTTCAACTCTACGCGTTATAGTCAAAAACCGAGAGGTTTGGTGGCTGCATATTCCTGAGCCAGCTGTTCAACTTCCTCACGAACCACCGATTGAACATCTCCCTCGACCTCATCATCTTGGGGATGAATTAACACATATTTCTCCATCAATTTATCATAAAAGAGTATAAGTGAATCTCCTAACACTCTAATTCGCTCTTCTTCTATAATCTGTTGACGTTTACTCTTTAACTTACTATCAATTTCAGATTTGGCACCTGAACTTCTTACAAATGGCATAATTACCTCAATTTATTATTGTAAAATTACTGATAGTCCCGACTATTTTTCCATTGGTTTATAGAATCAAAAGATGATTTGACATCTTCACCCACTTCATGCTCCTTTGCATAGAGGAGAACCGTAGCTCTCTCCAGAGTCTCTTTTAATAATACTTTTGATAATACTTCTACAGATTTCTCTTTTGTCAAATTATCCACTGCCTGAATAAGTTCTTCATTTCTATTAAAATTCCCATTATAGTCAAATGCAAGGGTATAATATTTACCGGCTTGTTCAGAAATGCTTGTGGGTTTCTCTTTTATTTTTTCAATGACAGAATTTTTAATAACCAGAAAATCTTCCTCAGGTAATTCTCTGAGAGAATCTGGCAAGGTTAAAGAAAACTGTTCCGCCTGATTTGCTAAATACTCTGCAGAGTGATTACCCGATTGTATAATAAAATAGAAATAACTGGACTTATCTGCACTGGCAGCCCCCCCCCACACAATATATCCCAACTGCTGTTTGGTCCGCATTTCCAGATAGAAGGGAGACTCCACAAAATTACCAATAACCTGTGCCTGGGCGGCCTCTTCAATACTATTTTCCCCAAAATACTGCAACCGCCATAAACACGAGTTGTTCACCTGGGTTTTCAAAACCTGGGTAATATCTTCTCCAACTGTGAAATCAAGCCGCCCCTGATGGATTACCTTTTTCCATTTCTCAGGCTTAATTTTCAAAATATCTGTGAGTAAATCTGTATTTTCCCGAGCTTGACTTTCAGACACATTACCATATATCAATCCTTCGATATACCCTTTCTTTAACAGGGCTTTTGAAAACTGTTTCACATTTGACAAATTTATATTTTCAGCTTCACCAGCCATTTCCGTACTATCATAATAATATTTTCTAAGCATTTTACGCATGCCTTCACGGGCAATTCCTGTTGCATTTCCTAAGGCTACATTATTCCAATCTCGAATTTTCTTATCCCTGAGCGCTTCAAATTGACTTTCAGGAATTGTAATATCTTTCATATTTACAAGCACTTCCTTCAGGAGATCATCAATTGAGTCACTATATCCATTTATCAAAATTGAAATTCCTTCAGCATCATTAGATACATTATAATTCATGCCAGCCAATTTTGCAGGGTAAGATGTTTCATTCATGGATTCATTTACTGCTGCAATATACAAGGTCATGAGAGCTTGACTTTTTAAATCAGTAAATTTTTCTGGGAAATAAATTTTATATCTATAGGATGCTTTTGGACGTTGGAAATCAGTATCTCTACCCCAATATAACTTGAGCCCTTTAGAATCTTCCAGAATTATAGGGTGTTCACTTAAATTATTAGATTCAGGCAGTAAGTTGGCATTTTCAGGCAAATAGGGATTTGGTTCAGGAAGATGTAATTCTGTGTACATTGTTGGTGCAAACAATGTTTCAAAAGCACTCCCTTCAATTTCTTCATAATTATAATTTGATTTATACCAGAACTCCTCTAACGGGGTTTCCTGCCCACTATCTGACAGTACACAGAGCATATTATTGGGACGAATGAAAGATAGAACTTCTAAATATGCATCTGGATCTGGAATTCCAAAATGGTACTCCACCCGATGGGCAATATCCATGGGATAAAATGCCAGATTATTAGCAAAGGAAACTGCTTTCCAGGTTCCTTCCCCTTTATCAGAATAGACCTCTTCCAACCTGGCAATAGTTTGTTGCTCATTAAAAACATAGTTTTTAAATCCTTCTTTTTTCAACATAGCCACATAGGAAAAAAAATAACCCAAGACTTCCTGATAATTAGACACACCCTTTTCTGTAAGTTGTATATTGACTCCTGCAGAACCATAATCAGGGGTATCTGGACTACCACCACCATACATGCCGGTAGCCAAGCCCTTTTGTTTTAAAAATGACAATAAGCTGCCCTCGCCTTCGTGTCCCATGAGGCTGCCTAATACTTTCATTGGCTTACTATCGTAATATTGATATAAATCAATGGGGAGTGGAAATTCAATATCCAGCTCCTTCTTATCTTTAACCGGATTAACTCTAATGAGTCGTAATGCATCTTTTTCAGATAAATATACCGGCGGGTATACAATATCAGGGGCTTGATTATTTTTAATTTCGCTGAAGTAATTTCGAGCCCATTCTTCCATTTGATTTAATGGATAATTACTGAGTAATGCCAAAGCCATTTGGTTGGCTGAATAGTATTTTTTATGGAAATCTAATAATACTTGGCGATCAACTTTCTCCAACGTTTCCAGGGAACCAATTTCAAAATGATTGGAGGGATGATCACTATTATAAATAGTACGTTTAATCTGACGCATACGCCAATAATCATGTTCTAAATTTTTCTGAAATTCTGAGTTTACTGCATTGGTTTCCCTCTTAGTATAATCAGGGTTGAAGGCCGGAGCAATAAAAAATTGAGACCAACGATCCAGTGCCCCTTCATAAGCTTCATGAATAACCTCGAATAAGTAGTTGGTATGGTCTTCGGCAGTATAGGCATTGGAATAGCCCCCATTATTGGAAAGGTACATTTTATAATCTTCCACATCCGGGTATTTTTCAGTCCCCAGGAAAAGTAGATGTTCTAGAAAATGAGCCAATCCCTGGGCATCTTCAGGGTCAGATAATGAGCCCACCTTCACATGCATGGATGCCGCTGAAATATTGTATTTTGGATTGGAAACCAAAATTACTTTTAGACCGTTATCTAAGGTAAATTTCTTATACTCCGTTTCATCCAGGGGATGTTTATCGGGGAGCTCCAATTCAGTAAATGCCATTGCAGATAACAAAATTCCTAAAATAATAAATTTAATTCTATTCATAATAACTCCTGTTTAATTATTTTGATTTTTAAGTGAATCATAAATTAGATATTTTTCACGTTTTTGAAGGAAATCTTCTTTATGATATTGAAAATTGTCAATTATAATATTGATACTTATATTTCCCAAAATGGAAAGTCTTAGCCTGTCTGAACCATATAATTTATCAATAAAATTAGATTCCATAAACTTAAATTCTTCAGGGTGAATGGATTTAATTATGGTTAATAGTTGAATAGTCCATTCAAGGGGATTTTCTAAATGATGAATGCGTAGCCCAAAACAATTCTCATTTTTATACTTAGGATATTTGGCTGCCGGAATTGATTGCGGTGTAAATTCGGCTAATTCAAAATCATCCAGGGGATGTTTATTTTTTACTAATTGATCAAATAACTTTTGATTATCCAACCAGGGAACGCCAATTAACTTAAAGGGGGAATCGGTACCCCGTCCTTCTGATATGTTGGTGCCTTCTAAAAGACATAATCCCTGATACAACCAGGCTGTTTCAAAATTAGACATATTGGGTGATGGTGGTGGATTAAAGGCTTCCTCTTTTACCTTTTGATTGATTTTCCCCTCATAGGGAATAACCGTCAAATCAGCTACAATACCACTTGCCAACCAACTTTCCCCATTTATCATCTTGGCCAATTCACCCATGCTCATTCCGTGACGAACTGGAATGGGATGCATTCCCACAAACGACGAATATTCCATATCCAATATTGGTCCGGTAACATCTGCCCCTAAGGGATTCACTCTATCCAAAACAATAAAAGGAATATCATTTTCTGCAGCAGTCTCCATTACCAAAGACATGGTGCTCAGATAGGTATAATAGCGAATGCCAATATCCTGCATATCAAAGACTAAAACATCTATCCCCTTCAATATGTTAGGTGTGGGCTTCTTTGTTTTTCCATACAAACTGTAAATGGGGGCGCCAGTAAGCGGCTCAATTCCATTTTGCACTTTTTCACCAGCAGCTGCAACACCTTTAAAGCCATGTTCCGGAGTAAATACTTTCGCAATAGTTATCCCCTTGGAATATGCCAGTTCAATGAGATGTTTACCCTTAGAATTCAGAGAGGTATGATTCACCACCAAGCCAATTCGTTTATTTTTCAGCACTGCAAAATTATTTGCCTCTAAAACATCTAATCCCGTTTTATAGGGAGTTTCATGACTTCCCCAATAGGTGAGTCCTAAAATAATTATCATTAGGGATATGCCCAGTGTGTTGCCCATTTTATATAATAGATGCACCACAAATAGATTTACCAGCACAGCTGCGCCTATATACCACGTCCAGGCTACACCCAAATATTGGAGGAAAAACACGATTGCCAATCCGCAGAGCAGGCCCAAAATCAATTGTGCTGTAGAGAATGTTTTGGCAGATCGAGATAGAATAAACAGCCCCAATAAGCCCCCATAAGTAAAGGAGGCAATTTTTAAACCCAATACAACTACGGAGGTGTTACCTTCGTCAAAAAGCAGGGCGATGGCAATTAACATTACCGCCCAGATTGCGCTAACCAAAATGGATATTTTCATAGTAGGCTTAGAGGATAACCAATCGTGAATGGTGGAAGATGCCAATGAATTAATAGAAGAACTAAGGGTGGACATTGCCGCAGATAAAACTCCAGCCAATAAAATTCCCCGTACACCCACCGGCAAATGGTTTACTACAAAAGTGGACAGTTCTCGATCTTTTTGCATATCAACGCCACCCATATAAATCCAGATGAGTGACCCTGCCAAGAGGAAGATGCCAAACTGGATGAAGACAAAGAATCCACTGCCAATCATAGCCTTTCGGGCAGAGCCAAGATTGCCACAGGTGAGTACGCGCTGAACCATCATATAATCTGCGCCATGAGAGGCAAAGGAGAGCAGAATTCCCCCTAAGAATGCCGAACCAAAGAACCAGGCATCGGTGAATATATTATCTGTGGTAAAGCGGAATATACGAGTTTTTCCCGCTTCTAATAACGGCTCCCAGCCTGAAAATTCTGCAGAGTTTAAAATGAAGAATATGACGATTGCACCTCCAGCCAAATACAGTACAAACTGAAAGCTGTCCACCCAGAGCACGGTGCGAATACCACCGGAGAGCGTATAAACCATGGTCACCACCCCAATTATGAGAACTGCTACCCAAATGGGCCAGCCCGTCACCACCTGCACCACAACTGCCGTAGCCAAGAAACGTACCCCATCGGCAAAGAGGCGAGTTATGAGGAATATACCGGAGGCTGTCTTTTGTACCGGTTTACCAAAACGGGAGCCCAAGACCTCATAAATAGAAGTTATATTGCCTTTGAAATATTGGGGCAGAAGAAATATGGACACCAATACCCTCCCCAGAATATAGCCCATTGCCAGTTGTAGAAAAAACCAATCGCTTCGATAGGCAAGTCCCGGTACGGACACAAATGTCAGTACAGAAGTCTCCGTAGCCACAATGGAAAACATTGCCACCCACCAGGGCGTGTTTCGCCCAGCCAAGAAATAGTCCTCAGTCGATTTATTCTTACGGGAATTATAAATACCGTAGGCGGAAATTCCTAAAAGAAATAGAATGATGATGGTTAAGTCAATTATGTGCATGAATTATAGAAAAGTTATTAGTTGATAGTTATTAGTTTATAGTTTTTAGTTGGATGTTGGTAGTTATCGATTTGACACTGCTTATTGGACCATTTAATATAAAATAAAGAATTTTGAATGTTAAAATTATATCAATGTATGTACGATTGACAAATGACCATTAACCATTATCCCCTGCTTCCAGTTTCCCTCTTCCCTGTTCCTTTTCCCATAATTGTAAGCCGTTCCATCAGCGCATTATAAAACTCTCTACGAATACCGTACATTTCCCTACTGCCCTCTTTGCCCTTTCGAGATGGATGTACCCGATTGGTTAAAAGGATAATAATGATTTCCTGATTGGGGTCAATCCACAGAGAGGTACCGGTAAAGCCCAGATGCCCAAATGAACCGGGAGTAAAATGATCTCCTGCAATGGACTTTCCAGACTGAGAGGGAGTATCCCAACCCAAGGCCAAATCTGAACCTTCAGGAATATTTTGTACGGTGGTAAATTGCTTTATCTGTGATTCCTTTAAAATACGTCTGCCTTCCCAAATTCCCCCATCCACCAGCATTTGGGCATATTTGGCAATGTCTCTCGCTGTGGAAAAAACGCCTGCATGACCAGAGACACCCCCCATGAGAAATGTATTCTCATCATGCACTTCTCCATGGATGAGTCGATTTCTGTAAAGTGTATCTAATTCAGTTGGAGCAATCCTCAGTTTCCAATCCGCAGGAGGTAAATACCGTGTACTTTTCATTTCAAGAGGATCAAAAAACCATGATTGCACCAGACGATCCAATGTCCGCCCACTTACTTTTTCAATAATGGAGCTGAGTAAAATAAATCCCAGATCACTATATTCATAATGGCTTCCCGGCTCTGAATTCAATTCCACATTCAGGATATAACTGAGTACATCTGCTTTAGTTTTCATCTTATCATCTAAAAAGAATTGGTAATATCCCGGCAACCCAGATGAATGGGTGAGCAGATGGCGAATGGTAATTTTCTCCTTACCACCTCCTATAAATTGGGGATAGAACTGTACAACGGTATGGTTCAGAGAAAGTTTTTTTTGAGCAATGAGTTTCATGGTAATGGGAGTGGCTGAGAGGATTTTTGTCAGGGAAGCTACATCATAGATACTTTCCGGCTTTACCGGTGGCGAACTGCTGTCGTAGGTATGTCTTCCAAAACCTTTATTGACAATCAATTCCCCCTTATGAACAACTGCTACTTGTGCGCCAGGAAATATGCCACTTTTAATGGCAGAATCTAACACCGACCAGGCATTGGGGAATTCTATTTGCTGCACCTCTCCCCAGTCATTAAAGCGTTTTTTTTTAGGAATGCCAAATCCTCTGTCCAATTCAGGTGTGAGTCTCACAGGAAGTTTTCCATCTACTTTTGCTCTGCCCCAAATCGCATCAGATACCGCCCGAACGGATACAGAACCATATCCATAAGCACAGAGATAAGTTTCCAGCAGATCATAATCCGGTAGGTAGGGAGAACCATAGCTTACTGTTACAATGGGTACATCCAATTTTCTCAATTCTGAGAGGAGTAAGGAATGCGTAGAATCGATACTGGCAATACCTTTATCCATGCGGATGCGAACCACTAGAGAAACCAGAAGTTGATCCACTCCCTTCAACTGATTGAAAATATCTTTACGACCTAATTTAGATAAAGGATTATTTACATATATTTCCTGCACATGGCTATGTGTTTTATGTAAATCTCTACTCAATGTTTTTAAATATCCACGAGCACCTTCATCCAGAGAAAGAATGAGATGTGCCAATGAATCAATTTTTTCAGGTATGAGGGGCAATTGATTATTTTCATCTTTCACAAGGGTAATTGATTTTCGGGCAATCTCTCTGGCTGTTGCCGTATGCTTAGATTTACCAATGATGGTTTCCAACTCTGCAAAAGGTATTTGTGCGGGTCCATTTAACAAGCCCAATTTAGCCTTCATCTGCCAAATCCGCTGTACCGATTGATTAATCCGCTGTTCACTGATTCGATCAGATTTAACCGCATTTAAAATGGATTTCAGGGTATGTTCTACATCCATGGGCAGTAAGAGAATATCCGCTCCGGCTTCAACAGCTCTCACGGCAGATTCGCCTGCCCATGCCATTTGTGTTAGCCCACCCATTTCCATTCCATCGGTGATGATGATGCCATCAAAACCCATTTCGTTACGTAATAATTCTGTAGAAATAGTATGAGAATGAGAGGCGGGAGTGCCCGAATCATCCAAACCGGGGAGTGCTATATGACCTGTCATCACCATTTCTACGCCGGCATTTATAGCGGAGTTGAAAGGGATCAGTTCTAGGTTTTCTAATTCCGTTTTGCTACCTTCAATGGTGGGCAAACTACTATGACTGTCCGTGGCAGTATTACCATGACCGGGGAAATGTTTGGCACAGGCGATTAGATCGTTTTCCTGTACGCCTTTGATAAACTCAGTTCCAAACTTTGAAACGGTTTCCGCATTATCAGAATATGAGCGGAAATTTATGATGGGGTTATCCGGATTATTATTTATATCCATTACCGGTGAGAAAGTGATGTGCACACCTAAGGCTCGGGCTTCCAAAGCAGTGATTTGTCCCTGATCATAGGCAAGACTGCTGTCACCAGTTGCGGCAACAGCCATATTGCTGGGGAATAAGGTTCCGCCCCCCATCCACTGCCCTAATCCTCGTTCATAATCAGATGCCACCAATAGGGGGAATTTAGCCCATTCTTGAAATTGTTGAATATTGTAGTAGCTGCCATGAATGCTTCCGCCAAAGGTGATGACTCCGCCAATAGCATATTCTGACAAATATTTCTGCAGTTTCTTTCGATACCAATGTTCATTGCTATAATAATCACCTCGAATTCGCACCATGACCATTTGGGCAATTTTTTCTTCCAGACTTAAATGGGAGATGGTTTCTGGGTATTGGGGCTTTGGGTCTACCTGCCCTGCGTAACGAATTGCGGACGATGGTGCTGGGATGGGTGATTCAGCACATGCTATAAACAATAAAAGAGGTAGGAATAATTTACTCATTTATCAAATTACGCTTAACTCGGGCAGATACTCCTGTGAGAAATTCATAAGGTATCTTTTTGTATTTTTTAGCCAGATATTCTAATTGATAATTTTCATCTTTCCCACCCCAAAATACTGCTTCATCCCCCTCATCAATTGTATTATTACCACAATTAATAGCAATTAAATCCATGGAAACTTTGCCAATAATGGGATAGGTTGCCCCATTTATTTCTACACTGCCCGAATTAGAAAATACTGTGGGAATACCATCCGCATAGCCTGCCTGAAGCAGTGCAATTGTTTCATCCATTTCAGCGGTATAAAGACGACTATAGCCCACCGATTCATCGGCTTTCATTTTTTTCACCAATACAACCGGGGCTTTCATTTTCATCACTGGCTTCAATTTATTGTGGGGTGTACCCAGTGGCGAAACACCATACAGGGAAATCCCCGGACGCACCATATTAAAATGAGATTCCGGACAATTTAAAATACCCGCAGAATTAGCAATATGGAAAAATTTAACATCAGGCAAAATCATCTTCGCCATATTCATAACTTTCTTGAATAAATCTAATTGGTCATCGCGATATTGGGTATCAGTCTCTTCTGCAGTAGCAAAATGAGAATAGACACCTTCAACCCTTATTTCAGGAATACCTTTTAAAGAATTCATTATAGAGTCAGCAGCATCAAAACGGACACCCATACGTCCCATACCCGTATCAATTTTTAAATGAGCAAAAATCGGTGAATTTGGAGTGCCAAATTTTCCCAGTTGAGTTAGGTCTTCAAATGTATTGATCGTACAACGCACCTGCCCGGATTTATATAATTCAAGATTGCTATTGGATATTCGCCCTAAATGTAAAATGGGTTTTTGGATACCTGCATTTATGAGTTCCTCTGCTTCACTGCCTAAGGCAACACAAAATCCATGTACCCCTTCATCCGATAACACCCGAGCCACAGGTACAACTCCATGCCCATAAGCATTCGCTTTAATAACTGCCATAACTTTAGCATCCCCCACCATTTTTTTAATGGCGAGATAATTGTGTTTTAAATGATTAAGATGAATATCAGCTTCAGGCTGGAGCAAGGGTATTTCCTTTTATTATATCACTCACTTTTACATCAACATCATAAATTTTGGCAGCTAATATTCCTGCACCATAAGCAGGGGAAATCGAAGAAAATATCCACTTAATATTTGGGAAATTAAATCTAAGGTCATCATTTAAAGAATTCCTGAAAAAATCATTCCTGATGACAGATCCATTTCCTGATAATACGATTTGGCTTTCATTATAGCCCAAATCATCTGTTAGGGCTATAATATATTCAGATACAGCATGAGTGGCTTCTTGTATAATGGATAACGCAACTTCATTTCCTTTTTCAGCCAATCCAATTATGGATTCAGCTATCCCCGCTATGATAAACACTGCCTCATCACTTTCATTCAGCTTTTCCAGAGCCACTTGAAAATCATCATCATTTACATGGGTTAAAAAAACGGACATAATTTCTTCTAAGTCTTGATCACCCAACACACTGGTTTCATTCAAGGTGAGATTTAATAGAGCTTGCCGACCAATCCAATACCCACTGCCCATATCACCCTGGTCATGTCCTTTGCCGGCTTGACGGATTGACTTTCCATCTGTATTTCGAGACATACAAATAACGCCGGTTCCTACAGTTACCAAAATACCAAAATCACCAGGACATCCCAATATAAAAGCTGCCTCTGCATCATTCATGATAATTGTCCGTTGCGATAATTTCAAATTATCTAACTTACCAAAAACCATATCACGCCCCTCTTGATTCGATGACCCCGCAAGTCCCAGACCAATTGCATCCACATATTCTATGGGGATATCTGCTGCGTTGCATAAATTATTTATGATATCATGAATACGGGTTGATGCAACTTCTCCATTCACAGATAAATTGGTCCCCTTATCTATTATAGAGGCAATGGTATCACCCTCATCTGTAAATAAAATACCCCTGGTTTTGGAAGCGCCTCCATCCACACCAATTATATAGAATCTATCTTCCATTTTTATAATTTTCTAAATATTTTATGACTGATTATAAGCGTAATAATACCAATAAATATTGTTCCGAGCAGGGTCAGGAGAAATCCAGCCCAGTTAAAAGGATTGTGTAAAATTACAGATCTAACATTTTCAAATGCTGTAGTTGTCGGAATAGTATTGATGACAGACAGAAACGAAGGAGGGTAATATTTTAAAGGTATAAAATTTCCAAATCCCATTGTGACAGTCAAAAATAGGATAAATGAAATATTCACAAACAAAATCCCATTTGATACCAATATACCAACGAAGGTACCCAAAACGGAAAAATGTAAAATTAAAGTTATCATTTGAATGAATAAAATTAAAAAACTCCCCAAACTCAAGTATTCGTGATTCAATGTTGAAGTTATTAAAATTGCCACAATAAACTGTCCAAAACCATACATCATACCTCTTGCAATATTTATGGTTATTAAATCTATATTGGATATTGGTGATTTTAAAAGTGCGTCTATTTGTTGAGATTCAAATTGTATTTTTCTCATTCGACTGGCAGATTGCAAAAATGCTGTCATTCCTGCAGCCGTTATCCAAATCCCTGCCGCGGACCAGTTCAAATATCGTATGTCCATGGTAATTAGGCGCGACAAAGGGATGGCCAATAGTGTATGAATAATTATAGGCATTAACACCCAAAATAACAGGATAGGAAATACATGTTTTTTAAATTCTAATAATTCACGTTTAAACAGAGGAAGTAAAGGATTCATTCTAATCCTCCTTCTGTAAGCCCAATAAATAAATCTCTCAGTCTGCAAATACTGGTGTCGAGATCAGCTAAATCATGCTCTAACGCTAAACGCAAAACCTTGAAAAATTGTTGACGCTCTCGGGAATAAAATTCTAATTCAAGACCCTTTAATCGGGGACGTAGTACTCGGGGAAATTGTTCAAGTTGATCCATAAATTCTTGAGGAGGTTCTTTTGAAAACGCCAGGCGGTAGTTGGTGAGCCCATGTGTGGTTTCAATAAGTCTTTCTAGAGTACCATCCATTTTAATGTTGCCTTCATGGAGAATGGCAATCCTATTGGCATAGCGTTCCGCTTCGGTGAAATTTTGAGTGGCAAATATAATGGTTTTATCATAATGAAGTTTATCCAGTATATTCCAAACCGTACTACGGCTATGAGGGTCCATCCCTGTTGTGGGCTCATCTAATAATATCACTTTTGGATCATGGACTAAGGCACGAGCAAATAGTATTTTTCTTTGCAGACCATATGCCTGATCATAAGGAGATTGTTTTAAATATTTAGTAAAACCCAGTAAATCTGCCCAATGAAGGGTACTTTTCATGGCTTCTGCTGAGGTTAATCCATGCAGCTGACCATGGATGGAAATATTATCAAATATATTGAGGTCCTCATCCAGATTAATATTTTGGGGCATGTACCCACACATGGATCGTGTTTCTAAACTTCTGCTACTAATATCCTGACCATGAATATATACCGAACCCGTGTCTTTTTCTATGAGACCTACCAGCAACTTTAAGATCATGGATTTCCCAGATCCATTTTCACCTATAAGTACAAAAGTTGACCCTTTTTCTACCCCAAAGGATAAATCCGCCAGCAGGGTTTTCTTGCCAATGGCTTTTCCAACTGATTTAAATGTTATAGATGCTTCCAATTTGTTTCCATTATTATAAAGTTACAGAGTTGCAAAGTTGCATAGAATCAAAGTTCCTGAGTGCCTAAATTCGGAGTTCCTGAGTTCTAACTATTTCGTTATTCATTATTCAATATTCAATATTCACTATTTTTTCCTTCTCCTTTCTCCGTTTTCCTTTCCCCTTACTCCTTTGCAGTTCACAATTTATAATTAACCGTTAACAATTAAACTAGTGTGCTTCATACCAACTTTTGCCATAGTTCCAGTCCACTTTTAAGGGTACAGATAATTGAACAGCTCCTTCCATTTCCTCAATCACCATAGCTGCTAATTTTTCAACTTCTGCTTGCGGACATTCAAATAAGAGTTCATCGTGGATTTGCAGAATCATTTTACTTTGGTAGTTTTCGCTGTCCATTTTTTTATGAATATTAATCATAGCAATTTTTATAATATCCGCTGCCGTACCCTGAATGGGCATATTGATAGCTACTCTTTCTTCTGCCTGAACAATATTTCGATTGGAAGCATTCAGGTTCCCCGTTTTCCGGCGACGCTTATACAATGTTTCCACATAGCCTCTATCTCGCGCCAATGACAGGGTTTTATCCATATATTTCCTTATTCCAGGATAGGTATCAAAATAATTGTCAATAAGAGTTTTGGCATCTGCCATATTGATACCCAGTTCCTGACTCATTCGGTAAGGACCTGCCCCATACATTATGCCAAAATTCACTACTTTTGCTGAGCGTCTTTGGTCAGCCGTCACCTCTGATTCGGTGATACCATTCACCATTGCGGCAGTTCTGCTGTGAATATCCGCATCTTCTGCAAATGCTGAAATTAGTTCCGGCTCTTGAGAATAATGTGCCATAATGCGCAATTCCACTTGAGAATAATCCGCAGATAATATTACCCAATCAGAATTTTGAGACACAAAGGCTTTACGGACTTCCCTCCCCGTTTCTGTACGAATGGGAATATTCTGAAAATTGGGTGATGTACTGGAAAGTCTTCCCGTGGCTGCAATGGTCTGATTTAGCGAAGTGTGCACCCTTCCCGTAGCTTTATTTACATAATTGGGCATGGCATCCACATAGGTATTCTTCAGTTTTGCCAAATGACGGTATTTCAACACTTCTTCCGGCAGAGGATGGTAATTTTTCAAGACTTGTAACACCTCTACCGCCGTGCTGCGTTTACGGATTGGCTTTAATTCCAGCTCATCAAATAAAATTTTCCCTAACTGTTTCGGCGAATTAATGTTAAACTCCCTGCCAGCCATCTGATGGATTTTTTCCGTCAGTAATTCTAATTCTTCACCAAATTTTCTGGAAAGTTCAGCAAGAAAGTCCAAATTCAAATACACACCATTTTTCTCAATGGTAGTGAGCACTGGTATTAAGGGAATTTCAATTTCATTATAGGGCTCAAATAAACTTTCTTCCTCTAATTTATCCTTTAATATTCCTGCCAACTGAAAAGCAATATCCGCGTCTTCACTGGCATAAAAAGCAATATCCTCCAAGGGTACTTCTGCCATGGATTTCTGGTGTAATCCTGTACCAATAAGGGCATCAATGGGAACCATGCGATAATTCAAATAATCAATGGAGAGATAATCCATTTTGTAGGAGTTTTTCTCCGGATGGAGCATATATTCTGCAATCATGCTATCAAATACTATATTTTCTAAATGAATACCATAACGGCTGAGAACCAATGCATCATACTTGATATTCTGGCCGCAGAAACGATTACTATCATTTTCAAAAATGGGTTTGAGATTCTCTAATACTATATCAAGGGTTAATCCGGGCTTGGATTCTTTTTCGGGGTATTCTACAGGAATATAATAACCTGTATTTGCTTTAACTGAAAATGACAAACCCACAATATCCGCTTCAAGAGATTTAACGGAAGTAGTTTCCAAATCGAATGAAATTAATTCAGCATTGGAAATAGTGGTAATTAATGAATCTAATTCCGTTTGGGTCAATATAGTTTGGTAGTTCTTATCCGGCTGTTCCAAAGGCACAACAGCATTACCACTTAACGCTTCAACCTGGGTAATAAGCGAATACATTTCCAAATCTTGAAAATCGTGTGCAAGCGCTTCCCCATCCATATCTTTTCGAATAAGTTCTTCTACGTGAAATTCTACGGGGACATCACAATGAATGGTTACCAACTCCCGGGAAAGATGAACCAAATCCCTGCCATTTTGAAGCCCTGCACGTACACGCTTATTTTTGGCTTCATCAGCATGCTCCAGAATGGTTTCAATATCCTTGTATTGGTCTAACAGTTTCTTAGCGGTTTTGGGTCCCACGCCATCCACACCGGGCACATTATCAGAGGTATCTCCAACCAGTGCCAGCATATCAATAATTCCATCGGGACCAACCCCCCACTTCTCTTTCACCTTTATTTTATCATAAATAGTGGTGGGTTTAAAGCGGTTACCAGGGGCATACATAAAAGTGCTATCAGAAACCAGCTGCATCATATCCTTATCACCAGTAACCATATAGGTAATCAGGCCGGCCTGTTCTGCTTTTTTCACCAGCGTGCCAATTATATCATCGGCTTCAAATCCCGGTTTTTTTAACATGGGAATATTCGTATGAGAAATTACTTCATAGAGGGGTTCCAACTGCTCTACTAATTCTTCCGGCATTTTTTCCCGAGTGGCTTTATATTCGGTATAAAGTTTGTGGCGAAAGGTGGGTTCTTTGCAATCCAACACCACTGCAATATAATCGGGATTTTCATCCCGCAAAAGTTTGAAAAGTGAGTTCATGAATCCGAAAATGGCAGAGGTCTGGCGGCCATCTTTGGTAATGAGCGGATTTTTTATCATGGCAAAATGGGCTCGGTAGATTTGAGCCATTCCGTCAATGAGAAATAAGCGTTTTGGTAATGTCATGAATTAAGTGAAGAATTGTGGAAATTCTATGGGGAAATTTTAGACAGGTTTATGGGCTCTGAACAATGGAATAATATTCAAATTAACAACCATGCCAAAGGCAGGCAAGCAGATAAACACAAATGAGTACAGAAATTAAAAACAACCACGAATTTCACGAATTTACTTTTTAGATGTTTTTTAAATAGTTACATTTGTAAATTAATCCGTTCCAAAATTAAACAGGAGTGCCAATGAAACAAGAAATTACACCCATCGAACACGTCTCAAGTAAGATATTATTAATTCAAAAACAAAAAGTTATATTGGATAGAGATATAGCAGAATTATATGGGGTTGAGACAAGTCAATTAAAAAGAGCCGTCCGCAGAAATATTGAGTGTTTTCCAAAGGATTTTATGTTCGAATTGACAAAATATGAATTTGAAAACTTGAAGTGCTATTTTGGCATCTCAAGTTGGGGTGGCATCAGATATTTACCCATGGTGTTTACTGAACAAGGTGTACCTATGCTTGCATCGGTACTCCGCAGCAAGAAAGCTGTTGAGGTCAATATTCTCATTGTTCGAGCATTCGTGCGCAGGAGGGAACTGTTATATTCCGATAAAAACCTTGCCCTTAAAGTAGAAAAACTGGAAAAACGAATGGATGTTCAAGGCAAATCTATCCAACAGGTTATACAGATTGTAAGCCTATGTTTAAACAACCAAAAATCCGAAAAAATAAGATCGGCTTCAGGGTAAAAAATGATTAAGCTGTGAAGCCAATTTTTAACCTTCCCGGTTACTCCCAGCCAAATTACAAGCAACCCTGAAGGTTAGAATATTTTATTAATTAAGGGGAATTGAAATAATTCCCAACAACAAAAGCAAATGCAGCAGAGTAACGGATGATATGGAGAGAATTATTGTTCGGGAAGGTGTATTCTTAAACTCATTTTTCCGTGGAAATTGAGGACGATATGTTTCCCAATACGCCCTATTAAAATAATGTCAGTAATAAGTTGAAATTTATTACTGAGACTTTCACTTCCATTGAAAATAATCCAGAAAATGAGGTTATTGGTAATTCGTTATTCAATATTCTCTATTTTGACAGCGAGCCTTTCATTTCCTGAGTGATGTAGCCATTTATTTCCTTATTATCCACATTATAATTGGTACTGTCTTGTATGGCTCTCAGCACATCTCTGCGGCTGATTTGTCCAACCAGTTTTTTTCCTTCTACTACGGGCATACGGCGGAAATTATGCTGCAGGAAAACATCTGCCACTGAAAATAAATCACTATTGGGTTTTACTGTTGATACCTCATCAGTCATAAACTTTGAAACGGGACCGCCAGGCATATCATAAAATGATCCATTTGCAAAAATTCGCAGACAATCTTTTTCAGATAATATTCCAACTACATTATAATCATCATCAATGACAGGTGCGCCGGAAATTCTGTTTTTCAATAGAAGTCCAATAGCAAAATACACATCCATATCTCTGGTTAGCGTTATGAGCCGAGTGGTCATATAATTTTTTACAACTGGTTTGGTTTCCATAGCCTATCCTTTATATTAAATTGAAATATCTATACTCGTATCTTATTATAAGATAAGAATATAAACAATGGATTTATTAAATTTTGAAATCGGGTTGGTGAAATCGGGAATATTAGAATCAATCAATGCACCTACTATATTGTAGCAATTAACTCTATAATAGTTGTTATTTTTCTACTTCATCAAAAAATATATTCCGGCTACTAACTACTAAACTTTGTGAAAAACCTAATTACTATCGGTTTTCTGCCGGTAGTGAATTTTCCCGCAACTGGGATTATCACATTTATAGGCTTCCATTTCCGGATGATCTGTAGAAAAGAATTCTATCACTCCCCACAAGAATACTGCCAGAAAAACTCCTACAGCAGCAGTAATTAGCAAGCGAGTTATTCGGTTTTCATCCCCGGATTGAAACCTTTTCTGTTCACAACAATTTTTATATTTTTTTCCACTGCCACATGGACAGGGGTCATTTCGATTGGTTTTCATGGGTAAAGATTAAAACGAATATTTAAATGATAACAACAGAAGATTATAATTGTTAATACTTGCACGCCAAAAGAGGAGAAAGGGTGGTAGGAGAAAGGAGAAAGGGAAAGGGTAGAAGGAGAAAGGAAAAAGGAGAAAGGAAGCAGGAAGCAGCCCCGCCGTTGGCGGGGGAAGCAGAAAGCAGAAATGTCGAGTAGTGCCTGTCCATCATTATAAAATGTAGATAGGAATTACAAATCATAAATTACGAATGACCCTTTACTATTGACCAATTACAAATGACTTTAGGCAAGCTTTGTCACTAAAAAATGAATAGTGAATGAGGAATATCGAATAGTGAATGAGGATCTTTGCAACTTAAGCACTTATGCACTTCGAACTCAGGAACTAAAATAAATTGGGATAAGTGAATTTTAACTCTGCGTCTTTGTCACCCTTCTACATTGCATTATTTATCCATCTTAGAGAATCGTAGATGGACGAAGCGCAAGCTTTGTCACTTTGCATCTTTGAGATGTGGTTACTTTATTCCTAACTAAATTCTTGTTCTCCAAAACCCATACAAAGTAAATTTTCAGGCTCAAAATTCGGGGCGTTTTAATTAAAATCATTAATTATCTTAAAACGGAATTAAACATGGAAGAAATTACTTTAGATATATCCTCTACTTTAAACGAAACTATTAGGGATTATACTCCCGGTTCTCCAGAGCGTATAAGTCTCAAATCCAAATTAGCAGAAATGGAAAATGAATCCTATGACATCCCCATCATTATTGGTGGAAAGGAAATATTTACAGGAAATAAAGGACAATGCCGCAAACCTCATGATCATGAAGATATTCTGGCTGAATACCATAAAGCTGGTGCGACTGAAGTAAATCAAGCCATTGATACCGCACTGGAAGCCTGGCATTCATGGTCTAATACTCCTTTGGAGGAAAGAATAGTAATTTTTCGTAGAGCCGCTGAATTATTAGCTGGTCCCTGGCGGGATACCATAAACGCTGCCACCATGCTCGGTCAGAGTAAAAATGTTTTTCAAGCTGAAATTGACGCAGCCTGCGAACTGATAGACTTTTTTAATTTCAACTGTCAATTTGCAGAAGAGATTTGTAATAACCAACCCCTCATTTCGCCAGAAGGTATGCATAACAGCTTGGAATATCGTGCCTTAGAAGGATTTGTATTTGCCGTATCCCCCTTTAATTTCACCTCAATTGCTGGCAATCTGCCCTCCGCACCTGCTCTCATGGGTAATGTGGCACTTTGGAAGCCCGCCTCATCTTCCGTTTATTCAGGATATTTTATAATGAAACTTCTTCAGGAAGCTGGATTGCCCGATGGAGTTATAAACTTTCTCCCTGGATCTGGCGCTGAAGTGGGTGATCCTGTAATGGACAGCCCCCATCTTGCTGGAATCCATTTCACCGGTTCAACAGCAGTTTTTCAGGGAATGTGGAAACGTATCGGAGATAATATTTCAAAATACCATACCTATCCACGAATCGTGGGAGAAACCGGAGGGAAGGATTTTATTCTTGCCCATGAATCTGCTGACCCATCTTCATTAGCTACTGCTATGGTGAGGGGTGCATTTGAATATCAGGGACAAAAATGCTCGGCTGCATCACGCTGTTATATTCCAGAATCACTTTGGAGCGATGTTAAAGAAAAATATCTTTCTCAAGTGGCTGATATTAAAATGGGTGATGTGAATGATTTCTCAAATTTTATGAATGCGGTCATTGATGAAGCGTCTTTTGACAATATTTCCAGCTATATTGACTATGCAAAGAACTCACCTGAAGCAGAAATCATTTCTGGTGGCGGGTATGATAAATCAAAGGGGTATTTTGTAGAACCAACTACAATTCTCACGATCAATGCCCATTTCAAAACCATGGAAGAAGAGATTTTTGGACCCGTTCTCACTATATACCTTTATAATGATTCATGGGAGGATATCTGCACTATTGTAGATGGCACTTCTCAATATGCACTCACGGGTGCTATTTTTGCTCAAGATAAAAAAGCTGTAGATTTGGGAAGAAAAATGCTTATCCATTCTGCTGGGAATTTCTATATAAATGATAAGCCTTCTGGCGCTGTAGTGGGTCAACAGCCATTTGGGGGAAGCCGTGCATCGGGAACAAATGATAAGGCAGGATCTCCCATTAATCTTTACCGTTGGCTTTCCCTTCGAACTGTGAAAGAAACATTTGATCCTCCAATAGATTACCGTTATCCATTTATGGGTGAAAATTAATTATTACACTGTTTTTTCTAAATCTAATTAATTGCTTTTTGACAAGAATTGATGGCTGATAATAAAACCGTTATGATTGCACTGGGTGGAAATGCACTATCACCCAAATCAGAAGCTGGTACCATTACTCAACAGTTCAAGCATACAAAAAATAGCTTAAAAGGAGTTATGCATTTCGTTCGGTCTAATTATAATATTTGCATCACCCATGGAAATGGACCCCAAGTTGGAGCTGAACTTTCCAGAAATGAAATTGCCGCTCAAAAAGTACCACCTCTTCCCTTGGGAATTTTGGTTGCTAATACCCAAGGTGCAATGGGATATATGATTCAGCAATCCCTGCAAAATGCCCTTTATAGTGAAGATTCAAATCGGGAAGTAGTATCATTTATCTCTCAAATGAAAGTAGATGGAAACGACCCTGCCATTGGAAATCCGTCAAAATTTATCGGTATTTCCTATGATGATAAACAAGCCAAGAAATATATGGATAAATATGGTTGGGATATGAAAGAGCAGGAACCGGGATTGTGGAGACGAGTAGTGCCCTCCCCTGCTCCGCTTTACATTTTTAATGGAAAGTCTATCAAACATTTAGTGGATTTCGGCACCATTGTCATTGCTGGCGGTGGTGGCGGAATTCCTGCCTATAATTTAGAAGATGGTTCACTTGAAGGATTGGATGGTGTAATTGACAAAGACATGACGGCTGCGTTGCTGGGAAGAATCATTAAAGCTCAGGAACTATTTATTATTACGGATGTAGATAACATCTATTTGAATTTCAAAACCGATTCGCAGGAAATTATTAGAGATACCACTGCCAAAGATATGGAAGGTTGGCTTAAAGATGGGCAATTTTGGCGGGGAACAATGGAACCTAAAATAAAAGCAGCTTTATATTTTCTACAACATCATGGACAAGAAGTTATTATTACATCCATAGAAAATATTGAAAATGCCATTCAAAAAAAGGCTGGTACTCGAATACTTAAAAATTAATTGAGGGAATTATGAAAATACATGAATACCAAGGCAAGGAACTTTTTCGAAATGCGGGAGTAACTGTTCCAAATGGATACCCCGCATTTAGCGTAGATGAAGCCATGGAAGCGTACCAAAAGCTGAATACAGAAAAGGTTGTGGTAAAAGCACAAATACATGCTGGAGGTAGAGGTAAAGGTGGTGGAGTTAAACTTGCCAATGGTACTGAAGAAGTTCAAAAATATGTAAATGATATCTTCGGTATGAATCTCATTACCCATCAAACTGGCCCCGAGGGGAAAAATGTACAACGCCTTCTTATTGAAGAAGCCTCAGATATTGCCAGAGAATTATATGCGGGAATTGTATTGGATAGAAGCAGCGGCAAATTTGTATTTATGGTTTCATCTGAAGGAGGTGTCGAAATCGAAAAAATTGCGGCTGAATCTCCAGAAAAAATAATTAAAGAATGGATTGAACCTAACGAAGATTTAAAACAATTTCAAGCACGTAAACTTGCGTTTGCACTTGGACTTTCCGGAGTACAAATTAAACATGCGGTTAAAACATTTTTATCCCTATGGAAAGTTTTTAAATTTTACGACTGCTCACTCATGGAAATTAATCCATTAGTGGTAACTCAATCAGATGAGGTCATTGCCCTAGATTCAAAAATAAATTTTGATGATAATGCACTATTTCGTCATAAAGATATTCAGGAAATGCGGGATTTATCAGAAGAAGAACCATCAGAAGTTGAAGCTGACTCCTATAATCTAAACTATATAAAGCTTGATGGAAATGTAGGTTGTATGGTTAACGGTGCGGGTTTGGCAATGGGTACTATGGATATCATTAAATTATATGGTGGTGAACCTGCAAACTTTTTAGATGTTGGGGGAGTTGCAAATGCAGAAACTGTTGCTCATGGTTTTAAAATTATTTTATCCGATCCCAATGTAAAAAGTATTCTCATTAATATTTTTGGTGGTATTGTTCGCTGTGACCGTGTAGCTCAAGGTGTAATTGATGCACTCGCGCAGGTAAAAGTTACAATTCCGGTGATAATAAGACTCGAGGGCACAAATGCAATAGAAGCCAGAAACCTACTGAAAAATGCAGAACATGATTTTATTGTTGCAAGTAGTTTAGCAGATGCCGCTGAAAAAGCGGTAAAAGCTACAGGAGAGGATATTTAAATGAGTATATTAATTAATAATGAAACCAAATTAGTCGTCCAGGGAATCACAGGGAAAGAAGGTGCATTTCACACACAACAGATGGTTGAATACGGTACTCAGATTGTTGCCGGAGTAACACCGGGAAAAGGTGGACAAATAGATGATAATGGAATTCCTATTTTTAATACGTTAGAAAGTGCAGTTACTGAAACCGGAGCAAATGCCTCTGTAATTTTTGTTCCTCCTCCATTTGCAGCTGATGCCTGTCTGGAAGCAATTGATGCCGGCGTTGACCTTATCATCTGTATTACAGAAGGTATTCCAACTATGGATATGGTTCCTGTAAAAGATGCATTGGATAATTCTCATACCCGAATGATTGGTCCAAATTGTCCTGGCATTATTACACCTGGTGAATGCAAAATTGGCATCATGCCTGGCTTTATTCATAAGCCTCATGGAAATGTTGGTGTTATTTCTCGATCTGGTACTTTGACCTATGAAGCCGTTCACCAATTAACAGAGCAAGGCATTGGACAATCAACCTGCATTGGAATAGGTGGCGATCCCATAATTGGAACTACTTTTATTGACTTGCTTTCCTTATTCAAAGATGACCCCCATACTGAGGGTGTTGTAATGATAGGTGAAATTGGGGGAAGTGCCGAAGAAGAAGCTGCACAATGGATGCAAAATAATAATTTCGATAAATCAGTGGTGGCATTTATTGCCGGCCAAACCGCACCTCCAGGACGACGCATGGGTCATGCAGGGGCAATAATTGCAGGTGGAAAAGGAACTGCGGCAGACAAAATGACATCCCTGAGAAATGCAGGAATTACTGTTTGCGATAGTCCTGCAGAAATCGGAAAAACCATGGCAAACTCATTACAATCAAAAATGACCGTATAATTAAGGAAGGAATCACATGTCGAACTTAACATTCGCAATAATCAAACCAGATGCAGTAAAAAATGGAAATACCGGGAAAATTTATGACCGAATTAATTCCGCAGGATTCAAAATATTGGGTGCAAAACTAATTAGAATGACACTTGCTCAAGCACAGGGATTTTATGCAATACATGAGGGAAAACCTTTTTATGAAGAATTAACTGAATTTATGTCTTCCAGCCAAGCAATGGTCATTGCGCTTCAAAAGGAAAATGCAGTTTCGGCCTGGCGAGAAACTATTGGAGCTACAAATCCAAAAGAAGCCGCTGAAGGAACCATACGCCGTGATTTTGCAACCAGCATTGGAGAAAACGCAGTACATGGGTCTGATTCAGATGATAATGCAAAAAAAGAAATAGGATTTTTCTTTTCAGAGTCTGAACTTATTACCAATCAATAAGGTTAATATTTGTGCGAAAACATATTTACTTAATAATTCTAATTATTTTAACAGCCTGTGGATCAAGCCCAGAATACAAGGAGGTAATGGTTAACAAAACTGTGAAAGTTTTTTCACAAGATTACCATGACAATGCTGAGAATTATACCTTCAAATGGGAACCACCAATGGGCCCTACCAAAGATGCAATTCCATTTGATTTAAAAAGTGATATGCTCATTTTCTCACCAGTGAGTGAAGGTGATTACCAAATACACCTTTCAATTACAGATATATCAGATGAGGTAATTGCGGAGGAAATGTTTTATTACCGTGCTATTCCTGAAACATTAGATGTTCCCATTACAAAAGTAAAACCAGAATTGGAAATCCCAAAGCATCAATCAGCAGTAAAAAAACCAACCAAAAAAGATAAGTCCAAAAAAGAAAAGGGGAACCGATCCACTCTCACCCGTATGAAGAAGAATAAGACTGTGAAGGAAACTAATGAAATTCATTATACCATTCAAGTGGCAGCATGGCCATCTTTGGAACTTGCAAGAATAAACCAATTAATGCTTATTGAAGAAGGATTAGATGCTTATATTCAACGACATTACAGGAATAAAAAAGACGAGATATGGTATCGTGTGAGAATCGGTAATTTTATAAGTAAAACTAGAGCTCAGAAAATCCAAAACCAGATTGAATCAATCACCCATGCAAAAACATGGCTAGATGTCATCCCTACAGAAAAGAATTAGCTTTGGACTTTTTCTTGTTCACATTACTTTTAAACCCCTAAATTTCTTTGCTGTGTTAGTTTGCAATTAACCCAATTTAGAAGGATTTTTTTAATATGGCAGTACCAAAAGGAAAACATTCGAAAGCGCGAAGTAGAAAGCGCAGAACTAACTGGAATTGTGCTACCCCTCAAGTAGGTGTTTGTGCACAATGCAGTCAACCAAAATTACCCTATAGAGCATGTCGAAACTGTGGGTATTATAAAGGACGACCCGTCATTTCAGCTCAGGCAAGTTAAGCCTATCCGCTTATGAAAATAGCATTAGATGTACTCGGTGGCGATAATGCACCTGAGTCGAATATAAAAGGTGCATTTGCTTACTTAGATCATTGTGGCGATTCTGCCGCAGAAATCATACTTCTCGGCGATAGATCTTTGATCGAATCCACAATTAAAAACCTCAAACGAAATGTCTCTGATGTCTCCATTATACATACAACAGAAATGGTAGAGATGAACGAACGTGCATCCAGAATTTTTAGAGAAAAACCAGACTCTTCCTTGGTCAAATCTATTCAATTAGTAAAAACTGGTGATGCACAAGCAGCTGTAAGCGCAGGAAATACAGGTGCGTTATTAACTTCCTCCCTATTTCTAATCGGAAAAATTCCCGGAATCCGAAGACCAGCATTTGCTCCTTTTATTCCAACCAATAATGGTGGATTTATTTTATGTGACGCAGGGGCTAATGCTGATTCCAAACCTCAACATTTAGTACAATTTGCTCTAATGGCGAGTGCATATATTGAGCACTTGGAAAACAGACCAAATCCAAAAGTGGCTTTATTGAATATCGGTAGAGAAGAAAATAAGGGAAATGAACTATCAACAAATGCATATCCAATGTTAAAAAAACATGTTCGTAATTTTATTGGTAATATTGAATCCCGATATATTTTGGACGGCGAAGCCGATGTTGTAATTTGTGATGGATTTACAGGAAATATAGTATTAAAACTCATCGAGGGGATAATATCTCACCTAATGGGTTGGATTCATGAACGAGTTCAGGCACATTCTACTGAGGAAATTTCATCCTCAATTTTTAATTCTGTTTTCAATGATATTACAACTACATTAGACCATGAAGAACATGGAGCAACTCCTCTATTAGGTATAAATGGTGTGGTCATGAAATGCCATGGATCATCCACAGAAAGAGGAATAAAAAATTCACTCATTGCCGCCCAGAAAACTGTGCAAGAAAACCTAATAAAAAATATTGCTGAAAGACTTTCCAGGCATAGTGAAATTTTTGAAAATAACACAACTATAAGTGAAACAAACACAACTTAAAGCAAATATCACGGCTACTGGGAAATACCTCCCCAAAAAGGTATTAACGAACCATGATATGGAAAAACTTGTAGAAACCAGTGATGAGTGGATCCAAGCTCGTACTGGAATTCGTGAAAGACGAAAAGTGGAAAACG
>Ga0209402_10001430_pt1 | contig 26068 bp, 30 predicted proteins | sample ArcticOcean_MG_C_3_FD_187437 | JGI IMG/M metagenome (GOLD analysis project Ga0209402, IMG submission 187437) | Marine microbial communities from western Arctic Ocean - ArcticOcean_MG_CB8_126 (SPAdes) (version 2) | ecosystem: Environmental > Aquatic > Marine > Oceanic | place: Arctic Ocean... | reverse complement strand
CTCTGGAAAGAATCTAATTAACTTGGAAAATGGTGGTTTAAAGAAGGTCAAAGTAGATTCCTGTTCCACATATCCTTCTCACCTTCACCCTAATAAAACAGAATTTATTTATGTTCTTGAAGGAAAACCAAAAATTACTATTGGACAGAATAATTATAATGGAGAGAAAGACGATTTTTTTATTTTACCAAACTCAAAAAAACACAGTATAAATAATCCTACTGATTCTGAATGCGTTCTTCTTGTTGGATCTATAAATAACTAATTAAAAAAACTACTACCAACTAAACCATAGGCATATCTTCTTCAGTAAGTTCAGGTGTTTTTCAAGTTTAGTTATCTGGAGTTAACTGAATTAAACTGATTCTAAAGCAAAAAAAAAAGACCTAAATATTCAAACAATATTCAAATAGGTTTTATTTATTACAAGATTTAAAGCCTTTCTATTACTCTCGAGCCAATAGTGGCATCGAAGCCACGACCTTTTCCTTCCAAGGAAATGGCTTACGGTTTTGTTACTTCTGAAGAATATGCTCCGATTATGGAGTTGCGTATTAACGAATTGACTGATGGCACTCATGCTGTATTGATTCCAGCAGAAATTGCAGTGATGGAGAAATCATCATAATGTACAGAAATCACTACTTATTAATATCACTTAGTGAACCATTCGTGAACTTTATCACTTCTTGATCCTTTATAAAAACTCATCCAAATTGAACTATTACTAAACTTTCTTGCACTTAACATATAGTCAGTACCTAATTTAATTTCTTGGTCTTTATCTGTTTTAATTATATCTTTTAAAACACTAAATAATCCGTCTAAATCTTCTTCAGTAGCAGCAAATATAACTGACTTAATATCTGTTATGGATTTGTATTCTTGATTTTGGTAACCAAGATAAACGTAATCTTTGCCACCAATTTTTTCTGCTAAAATTTTCATAGTAACACTACCATTTGATAATGATACATTTCCAATTAGTTTGTCCTCAGGTAAAGAAAGTCTCTTAAATCGAAGAAAATGGAAAGACAAAGAAAATACGATTTGGACAAGCAAACACACTTTGCAAGAACTCACCAGGAGGTAATGGATAACCACTATCTGACAGACATTGATTCGCTCCAGAAGTTTTAACAGAAAACAGTTTTAAAGATTATCTGTCAAAAAACAACATACTTGCCTTTGGATTTGGTTCACAAAAGACCAACGGTTTAATTAAAAGTCCAAAGTTTAAAACCCTTGATAATCCTGTTGAACCGTCAGCTAAAAATATGGTTAAACTATCATATAAAAAGTTCATGAATCTAGACTTTGAAGATGTTGCTTACTTTGAGCCATATTATTTAAAAGAATTTTATACAACTAAAGTTTAGCAAATTCAACCTGCTGAATTACCTCATCAATCGTTTTGACAGGAAGGTTACATTTTAACTCTTCACAAACGTAAAGTAAAGTTTCGTTTTTTTTAAAACGCCCTTCAAATAATGGAAGATTGCTAGGAGATTCAGTGGCTGAAATACGACAATTAGGTAAATAATATTTATGAAGTTTTTTTGATATTTCAAAAGCTTTATTTCCAATTATTGCAACTTGATATTGAGGAATTTTATTTAGTGCAATTAGTTGCAGCCATAGAGAATAATTCCCTGGCGAAGCACTAACTTTATTTTTCATATTTTTTAGCATTCTCAGATAGATAGATTTTAAATCATTTCGATTCAAATGCTGAGAGATGAAATTTAAATTCTCTGCCATAATAGCATTACTTGAAGGAATTACATTATCCTCATCTTCTTTTTTTCTTGACCACAATGATTTATTTTCTTTTGAGGTAAAATAAAAAAAGTGAAGATCAGAGTCATAGAAATTTAAAAGACAATGGTCGACTAGTTTATTTGCAATTTGAATGTAAATCTCATTATGAATAGTTTCGAATGCCATAATTAGCAACGAAATTACAGAGGCATAATCTTCTAGGACACCATAAATTTTTCTATTATTTTTAGGATAAATTCTCAAAATTTTATTATTATTCAATAAAAAATTAGATAAAATAAAATCTAAATTCTTTACCGCAGCGTCCTTAGAGTCTTTCCATCCAAAAGATTGGTATGCGCTCAACAAACCCTTTGATATTATTGCGTTCCAGCTACATATTATTTTTTTATCTTTAAAAGGTTTTGATCTTTTTTCTCGATTATTATAAAGTAGACTCCTCCATTTATCTATTTTTAAAATAAACTCTTTTAAATTTAAATTATTTTCAATAGCAAACTTTTCTTCTGTTGTAGTTCTAAATAAAACTAACTTTTCTTCCTCTGCCCAATAGCTTGAATTATTAGCATTTAAAAACGCATTAAATAACAAGTAATCATTTCCTAAAATATTCTTTAGGATCTTTGGATCCCATGCATAAAAAGCTCCTTCTTTAAGAGAGGATTTTTCACAAATACTGTCTGCATCTAAAGCGCTGTAAAAGGAGCCATCTGTATGTTTCAATTCACTTAAAACAAATTTCAACACCAATTTAGCAGTTCTTTTAAAAAGAGGTGAGCTATTGTTTTTAAAGGCTTCTGAATAAACTTGTAATAGTTGTCCATTATCATATCCCATTTTTTCAAAATGAGGAATGTGCCATCTATTATCTGTCGAATACCTTGAAAATCCACCACCAACAAAATCAAAAACTCCACCTAAAGTGATTTTTTCAAGAGTGTTTAACCAGTACTTTTTTAAATTAAAATTATCTTTATAGCTGTATGATAAAAATTGCCAACACCTTAATTGAACAGGCATCATAAACTTTATACTTCCTTTGAATCCGCCATATTTATAATCTAAATCACCTTTAATTGTATTTAGTATTTTAATAATATTAATTTGAACTTCTTTTTCTTCATCTTTTTGTTCTCGAATAATCCTTCGAATATTAACTCCATAATCAATAGCTGCATCTGGTTTTTTATTGTATAATTCAATTATGTCTTTGAGTATTGTCTTCCAATTTATAAGATTGACATATGTTGCTCCCCATATAGGGGTTCCATCAGGAAGCGCAACTATATTAAGAGGCCAACCTCCTTGACCACTAATTATTTGAATTGCTTCCATATATAATTGATCAACTTCTGGTCTCTCTTCCCTATCTATTTTAATACAAATAAAGTTTTGATTCATATACTCCGCAGCTTCTTTATCTTCAAAAACTTCTTTTTCCATAACATGACACCAATGACATGTAGAGTAGCCAATACTTATAATTAGAAGTTTACTTTGTTTTTTAGTCTTACTGAGTAAATTATCTTCCCAAGAAATCCAATTAACTGGATTAAGAGCGTGTTGAAGTAAATAGGGACTAGTTTCTGAAATTAAAGAATTTGCTTGCTTTTTTGGTTTCACTATCCATTAATTGCAGTTACATTTTCTACTAAACCTGGCATCATTTCCTTTAGCATGTTTTCAATACCATTTTTAAGAGTAAGCGTAGATGATGGACAGCCACTGCACGCTCCTTGAAGAATTACATTTACGCTTTGACTTTCAGGAATATAAGAATCAAAAACAATACTTCCTCCATCAGAAGCAACAGCAGGTTGAATGTATTCATCTAGAATAGAAATGATTTTCTTATCAATATCTGTGAGATTAGTATTTTCAACTTCTGATTTTGAATTGTCAATTTTAATTAAATTGAATAACACCTTTTTTTGTTCGAGTCCTTTGACTATTAACCCCCTTATTTCTTGGATAATCGGATCCCATTCTGTTAAATCAAACTTTGTTATTGAAATATAATTTTCTGAAACAAAAACTTCTTTTACATATGGTAGATTAAATAATTCAATGGCTAAAGAAGCTCCTTTGGCATCTTCAATATTTTTATACTCAACATTAGTCTCAACTAATTTTTTATTAGCTACAAATTTCATTACAGATGGATTTGGAGTGCTTTCTGCATAAATACTTATTGGAACTTTCTTTTCAGTAAAATCAGACTTTAGAACAACTTCACCTGAGTTTAAATAATTTTTAATTTGATCATTTACCTCTTCTATTACTTCTTCCCATTCTAATATATTAAAACGCTCTATCAAAATTGATTGATTATTAAGGGTAACAGATTTTACAAAAGGTAAATAAAATAGTTTTTGAACTAGAGGTGAGTCTTGTGCATCATCTATATTATTAAATTTTTTTGAATATGGAACACCTAAAGGTTTGTCAATCTGAAAATGAGCTATTGGATTTCCTAACTCGCTTTTTGCATTAATATTGAAAGATTCCATTATTTTTTTTTACAAAAATACTACATCAGTTTGATATTATTTAATTTAGTGCTAATCAAATTTTTTATTATGCTTATAAAAAGTGTTAGAGGTTTTACTCCCATATTTGGAGAAGGATGTTATTTTGCTGAAAACTCAACTATTATTGGAGATTTAATAATAGGCGATAATTGTTCTGTATGGTTCCAAGCAGTCATACGTGCAGACGTTAATTCAATAAGGATAGGTAATAGAGTTAATATTCAGGATGGAGCCGTAATCCACGCTACATTTGAAAAAGCATCAACAAGTTTAGGTAATGATATTTCTATTGGGCATAATGCAATAGTTCATGGATGTACTATTGAAAGCAGTGTGCTGGTTGGAATGGGAAGTATTATAATGGATGACTGTGTAATCGGAAGTAATAGCATAATAGCAGCAGGCTGTGTTTTAGCAAAAGGAACAATTGTTCCTACAAATTCTGTTTATGCTGGTATTCCAGGAAAAAAAATCAAATCTGTTAACCCAGCTTTAAAAAGAGAAGAAATAGACCGAATAGCCAAAAATTATATTACTTATTCTTCTTGGTTTAAATAAAAAAACCCATCGGTTAGGATGGGTTTTTTATTTTCAAATAAATTTTTAGAACCCTAGCTCTTTTTTAACATCTGCCAGTAGATCTTTTCCTTTAGCCATTATAACAAAACCTCCTGGAGTTGAATCTAAAACATAATCAAAGCCTTGAGCAGCAGCAACTTTTTCAATTGCAGAGCGAGCCTTTTCAATTAATGGAGACATCATGTCTTTTTGTTTCTTTTGCAAATCCTGAGCTGCAGTTTGTTCAAATTTTTGAATATTCTGCTGCATTGACTGTAATTCTTCAGCTCTAGCTTGATTAGTTATTTCAGTTTGATTTGCAGCATCTGCAGAATATGTTTGCTGTTTAACTTGCAACTCTTTAATAGTATTTTGAATATCAGTAGTGTAAGTTTTCTGAAGTTTTTCTAATTCTTTTTGAGCCGCAATTACTTCAGATAATAGATACCGAGAACGAAGTATATCAGCACTATACCTATATAAATGCTATACCTGTTGTGCGCAGGATTATTGAGGTTAAGAGTAGGATGTCAGAACACTTAAAAGCTATGTTTTCTGGTGAAATACAGCCAACTCAACAGGTCAAAGCACAAGCCTACATGGTTGCTGAGTAATTCCGAGGGGTTTTGAATTTTAGTTAATCATTCACTACTTTTTTACCATACAAAATAGATAATGCTTTACTTACGTTAGCGGAGTACATAGAACGATGTGATTCTCCTTCAAATATTTGCCACTTCAAATCTATATTATCGTAATCACTTTGCTCAAGATAGCTACTGTACTTAACCATCGTTGGCACAAATCCACTGTGTTCCTTTCCTCCAACAGAAATAAAGATTTTAGTTTGCGGTATATCCCAAGTTTTATTTTCCTTGAATTGAGTAACTGCTTGGTTTAATAACTTTTCATTGTCCCAGTAAAAAGCAGGACTACTGACGCCAAATCGAGTAAAATATCCATCTGAATTTACCAAACAATAAGCTGTAAACAAGCCCCCAAATGAGTGACCGAAAATACCTCTATCAGAATTAGTTTTGTAATTCTTATCTACGAATGGAATTATTTCGGTTTTCATAGATGCAAGAAATTTATCTGCTCCTCCAGATTTAAACAACCCTTTGGGTACGTTAAGGTCTTTTTCCCTTTTTTCATCTGTAGAAGTAGATACAGATGTCGTATAGTCATTATATCTAAAAGTAAAATCGGCAGCACTAATACTCACAATGATAAGGTCTTCTAGTTCTTTTTGTGAATCCAAAATTGCTCTTGTTCCGTTGATTATTGGAAAGACCAACCCACCGTCTAAAACATACAAAACTGGATAAGAAACTGTGTCTTTTGTCGAATAATTTTTAGGAAATGAAATGTACAATTGATAATCTCTTCCCAATAGATAAGAAGTAATTGTATGGTCTGGCTCCGTTTTTCTTTCTTTTGGCTCTAATTTTTGACCAAATGCTATAGTACTAACAAAAAGTAATAGCATTGCAGTTATTATAATTGAATTGGTTTTAAAATGTTCCTTCATTTGTTTTTTTTATTAAAATTGTGTTTCTTTTTTACAAAGGTATATTCTTATTAAAGATTACAATACAGTATAACAGGAACTTTTGTTCTCGTTTATCATTTTAATTCAAATATAATGAAATAGACTATAAAGAGGCATTAGACTTTTTTTCAATACTATTTTGGACTGGTCTTATAATCACTCGGAGATCTTCTCTTAATCTTTGAGGGTGTTTGAACGAAGTCTTTTAATTAAAAAACGTCTACACTATAAAAGTATAACCGTTTTATCATTATATATGGCTCCCCCTGTTAGACTCGAACCATATCATTTCCATAGGGAGAAAAAACTAACCTCGATATAAAAACACCTCCGATACCATTTTGGAAAAAAAGTATTCTCTCAGTTACAAGAAACCTCATCTTTGAATATAACTTCTGTTAAATCTAACAGAAGTTGAATAAGTATTAAACCCTTTTATGGGAAGTGGAACTGTTGGTAGGGTTTGTGATAAGTTGAATAGGAGGTTTATTGGGTATGATTTGAAATCATTTTAGAATAACATAAGTAGAATCTTTAAAAACTCTATATTTTTAGTAAAAAATAGAAAGAAAAAATAATAATGTCTCTTTTTGAGTATTTTTTAAAAACTTTAATGTACCAAACCAATTTAATATATTTGAAGTATAAACGAGAACAAAAGTTCTTATTATCCGGAAATAAGAGCCTATAAACAGGAGGTTTATTCCACATATAACCAGTTAGGCATAAGCCGAAAACACCTATGAATAATAAACCTTTATTAGAATATATAAATAAGTTTATCAGCTTAACTGTTGAAGAAGAAAACATTTTACTTTCTAAAATAGTTCATAGAAACTATCTCAAAGATCAATACATAGTACAACAAGGAGATGTCTGTAAAAGTTCCAATTTCATTAATTCTGGATGTACAAAAACATTTTATATGGACAAAAAAGGTCAAGAACATATAGTGATGTTCTCCATTGAAGATTGGTGGACATCCGATTTAGGAAGTTTTATAACTCAAACTCCTAGCGACTTTAACGTTCAATGTATAGAGAATACCGAACTTATTCAATTTACCCACGATAATCTTGAAGATCTATATAAACAGATCCCCAAACTCGAACGTCTTTTTAGAAAGATTGGAGAAAGGGCTTTAGTTGCTTCCCAAAAAAGAATTATTAGAAATTTTAGTCTCACAGCAAAAGAGCGTTACCAAATTTTCAAGAAAACATATCCAAAAATTAATCAACGTATCCCTCAATATATGATTGCTTCATATTTAGGTATTACCAAAGAGTTTTTAAGTAAAATTAAAAGTCAGCTTATTCACAACCAATAGATATTAATCTAGTTTAACATCATTTCATAATCTACTTCATTTTCTAAAGTTTTAATGTTTTGGACATTTGTACCATAATATTTAAAACTAAAAAAGATGAATACATTATTAGAAAAAATCAGTACAATTAATGACATGATTCTTCAAGGAAAATCCTTGGAAGCTTTTGACCAATTTTATCATGACGACGTGGTTATGCAAGAAAACGACAATCCAATTGTTGAGGGAAAAGTTGATAATAGACAACGTGAAGAAGATTTCTTTGGATCTATTACAGAATTTAGAGGTGCTCAACCTTTAAAAGTAACTATTGGCGAAAACACAACAATGGTAGAGTGGCATTTTGATTACACTCACAAAGATTGGGGAGTTAAAAATTACACTCAAGTTGCTGTACAAGACTGGAAAGACGGAAAGATAATTAAAGAGAAGTTTTACTACGGAGCATAATTTATAATATTAACTATTTAAAAAAAATGAAAAATTCAATTAAAAACATATCTACACTAGCAATCGTAGCATTTCTGACATTTTCCTTTACAACATCAGAAGGAAATAAAAAAGAAATCAAATTAGAAAATAGTGAAGTTGTATGGAAAGGTTATAAAGTAACTGGTTCTCATGTAGGAAACATCTCAATTAAATCTGGACACCTAAATTTTGACAAAGACATATTGACTGGAGGAAGTTTTGAAATAGATATGTCAACTATTACAGTTACCGATTTAGAAGGTGAGTACAAAGAAAAACTAGAAGGTCATCTAAAATCTAATGATTTCTTCGGAGTTGAAAAATTTCCAACCTCATCATTGTATTTTACTAAAGTAAAGTCAGTTGGAAAAAACTCTTATGAAATAACTGGAGACATAACTATTAAAGGAAAAACAGAAACTGTTTCATTTAATGTTTCAGTCTACGGAAGCAAAGCCAATGTATCACTAAAAATAGATAGAACAAAATTCGATGTAAGATATGGCTCTACTAGTTTCTTTGACGGATTAAAAGACAAGGCCATTTATGACGAGTTTGACTTAGTTGTAGATTTAGAATTTTAATAAATTATACGATCAAATCCTCATTAAAAATAGATGATGATCCTATAAAAGCAAATAAATCCTCATTTGATAAGAGATTAAAAATATATTCAATTAATAAAGAACTCTTTGTTAAACCCTAACTTCTTATAAATCTAAAAGAAGTTATCATATCAAATCCCCTTGGAAAAAGAATTGGGTTCGATATAAGAACACCTCCGATACACCTTTTGGAAAAAAGTATTCTCTCAGTTACAAGAAACCTCCTTGTACTATAGGATATAAAAAAATACTTAAATTATTTATATATAAAAATGAAAAATAATTTCTAAATTTGTACCCCCATTACAAAAAACATTTTAATACTATCATTTTAATACTATCATTTTAATACTACATACAATATGGAAGAAAAACCATCTGATCAAAAAACAATAGGGAAACGCATCAAAGAATTACGTAGTGAAAAAAGTCTAACTCAAGATGGATTAGCTAGAAAATCTGATATTCCATATACGACCCTTACTAAGATTGAAAGCGAAGTCATAAAAAGCCCAACAATTGATACTGTGGTAAAGATTGCAACAGGATTGGATATAGGCATTGATGTTTTATCAGGAACTTCTGATTTAAACCATACAAAGTCTAAAAAGTATTTACTTTTTACTCCTGGCCCAGTAAATGTCAAAGGAAATGTTCGTATGGCAATTTGCAAAAAAGATATTTGTCATCGAGAACAGGATTTTGATGTTTTACTGCAAAGTATTGAGAAAAAATTATTGCAACTCTTTGAAATAAAGAATACAAGCAATTACAGGGCTGTTGTTATAACCGGCTCGGGGACAGCTGCAAATGAGTCAATGCTTTCTTCCGCTGTGGGAAACAAAAATATATTAATCATCTCTAATGGAGAATTTGGGGAAAGATTATTTCATGTTTCAGAGGTTCATAATAAAAATACTTTTGTGTTGAAATTTGGTTGGGGGAAAAAAATTGATTTGGAGAAAGTCGAAACCTTTATCAAAAAGAATAAAATTGATATCATCGCCATGGTACACCATGAAACAAGTTCAGGCTTACTCAATCCAATAGAGGAAGTAGGTATGTTATCAAAAACCTATAACATCTTATTTATTGTGGATTGTGTTAGTAGTTCTGGAGCAGAACCTATTGATTTGGAAAAATGTAACATATCCTTTTGTTCAGGTTCAAGCTCAAAAGCAATTTGTTCTTATCCAGGATTATCTTTTGTAGTAGGTAAAAAACAGGAATTTGAAAAATTGAAAGATATACAAGCCAAAACTATGTATTTAAGTTTATATAAATTTTATCATTTTACACATACCATTTCACAAACTCCGAATACGCCAGCAGTTCCTTTATTTTTTGCGTTGGAACAATCTCTTGAAAACATACTACAAGAAGGAGTCTCTAATCGTCACCGAGATATTTTTAACCGAGCAAATATTTTGCGAATGGGTATGAAGAAATTAGGATTGAAATTTCTGATTGATGAAAATGACATGTGCTCTGTTTTGACAACGGTATATGTGCCTGAATATATTGAGGTTGGTATTCTGCGTCAAAAATTACGAAAAAAGAACATTATTATTTATGAAGGAAAGGGAGTATTCAAAAATAAAGTTTTTCAAGTGGGAAATATTGGCGAATTATCTTTAACAGAAATTCAATTCTTTTTGGATACGTTGCAAGAAATATTGCAGAATTTCAATAAAAAATTATCTAACTAACTATTAACAATATGAATAAGAAATTTCATAAATTATGGGAAACAAAAACCAAGGAAGATGAATGGTGGTCATCTTTTGTAACTTCTCCATTAGCTATCCTTATTAATTATTTTGTTGTTGATTATAAGTGGCTAACACCAAATCTCATTACATTATTTTCTTTTATTGTTGCTATAGTTGCGACAGGATTTATTGTAATTGGGGGAACTACAAATTTCATCATTGCTGCTATACTCATTCATTTTAGCCATGTACTTGATTGCATGGATGGGCAGATGGCTCGATATAGAAGAACATCATCACGATCGGGAAGTTATTTCGATAAGATAACAGACGGAATACAGGTAACTATTTGGTTTGGTGCAGTATCGTATGCCGCTTATCTTCAAACTCAAACCATCATTCCCGTTTTTTTAGCTTTTTTTGGGGTTTCGTTTTACTTATTACGTGGTTATATAAAATATGTAACTATTTATACCGAGATGAGCGATGATAAGGAATATTTGATAAAAAAACATCAAGAAAATCTTGATAAAGAAAAAGATAAAAAAGAGAGAGCAGGACTTGGTTTTGGTATTTTGGCAAACTTAAGATGGTTCGTACATGAACAAAAGAAAATACTTTCTTTTGATGAAGGAGTTTTTATTTTTATGATTTCTGCTGCCTTGATTTTTAATATTTTAGAACCAATACTTTGGGTTTTTGCAATAAGTCAGGTTTTTTATGGTCTGTACCGTGGTTGTCAAAAAGGATACCAGATGGCCAACAATCAGAAAGTCACAATTAAAAAATAGTAAATGAAGTCATCAAATCCGAGAGACAACATAAAATTACTTCTGATAAAATGACAAATGTATTTCACTCCATTCATGATATGTACAATACCAAAAAACAGATTAAAACATCTGTTATAATTGGCATTAATGGATTAGATTGTTCAGGCAAAACATATTTTTCAAAATCTTTGAAAAATTATTTTACAGATATGGGGGTATCGTCTGTAGTAGTTGATATAGATACTTTCAATCTTAAGGATATAGAGGATCAGACCTACGAATCTTTCTCAAAAAACAATTTACCAACAAAGATCTTGGAAATGTATTATAGTCAAATAATAGATTTTAATCTAGCACGTAAAAAAATACTGGAGTTAATCGATAATTATTCCATAATAATTATCGAAAGAATTTTTATTTATAAAAAGGAGTTTGTTGATTTATTTAACATCAAAATATTTCTTGAAACCTCTTATCAGATTGCAATAAAAAGATTTCAATTAAGACAAAAGAGGAACAACGATACCAGATCGATGGAGATATTTAAGGAAATTTGGGAGCCATCCCATTTTCTTTATCTTAAAGAAATAGACCCTAAAAATCTAGTGGATTTAGTAATAAACAATGATGATTATTCTCATCCACACATATTAAAAAAATTGTAAGAATTAATAAAATCACTTAAAAAAAATAAATTTAATCAGATCCTATTATGAAAACTATCATCCTTGCCTCTGGAATTGGATCAAGAATCAGACCATTGACGGACAACTGTCCCAAATGTCTGTTAAAGATTGGAGGCAACACTATTCTTGAGATGATGGTATCTCATATTCAGGATTGTGGAATAAATGAAATTACTTTTGTCCTTGGATATTTACAAGAACAGATAAAAGATTATGTGAAAACAAAATTTCCTGATTTAAATGCCTATTTTGTTACAAATGAAAAATATGCAGAGACCAATACTGGCTTTTCTTTATTACTCGCTAAGGATTTTGTAGAGAATTCTGATTTTATCAAATTTGATGCAGATGTTGTTTTCAATAAAGAAATACTGAAAAAACTTATTGAATGTCCTTACAAAAATGCTTTATGTATCGATAAAAATATACATCTTGATGCAGAAGAAATTAAAGTAATAATTGACGACAAGAACAAAATATTGAAAGCCAGTAAAACCGTTGATCCCAAAAAAGCCGTAGGAGAATCTATTGGCATAGAAAAAATAGGGAAAAACACGGCAAAACTTTTATTTCAAGAATTGGAAGAAGTGATGAAAGATGAAAAAAATCATCAAGAATATTATGAATCTACTTATGAAAGGTTGATTGGAAAAGGAGAGTCTTTTCATGCGATTGATATCACTGGTTTAGACTGGGTGGAGATTGACACGAAGGAGGATTTTGAATTGGCTAAAAACATACAGAAATTCTAAAAAAAATGTGTGCATTGAAGACTATTATCAATCCAAATAAGGAGTTTTAAAAATTCAATTCTCCCCGACCCTTCTTGAAATTTTGAAACGAAGAACAAAAAAGGCCAGTTGCTAACAATGTATATAAAAAATAAGTGAGATAGTAGTAGTATTAAGGTTTTTTTATATAAACTCAAAAAATACTTTATATATAATGTGGATACTTTTTTTACTTTTTGTTCCATTCTTATCGTTTTCTCAATCAATCCTCATTTGATAAGAGATTAAAAATATATACGATTAATAAGAAAATGTTTGTAAAGTCCTAACATCTGTTAGATTTAACATAAGTTAATCTATCAAATTCCCCTTAGAAAAAAAACTAACCTCGATATAAAAACCACTCCGATATACCTTTTGGAAAAAAAGTATTTTCTCAGTTACAAGTAACCTCTCCCTATTTCCTCATATAACTAACCCAGTCAAACCAAGAAGGGTCTTCGTATGTGTTTATCTCTTTCATATACTTCAACCCCTCTAATCGTTCGTATTCTAACCTTAGTTTTTTCCTAACAGACTTGTTTAATTTCGTGTACTTCATTTCTTAATCTCTTTACTTTTTGAATCATTGAAGGTGAACATCTTCTCATATCCATAATCTCTCTCATTGTATAACCATTATCTAAATCCTTAATTATATTCTGAGGTTTTACTTTCATAAGAAACTTCTCAGGTGATATGGTAGTTCCAATCTTTCTTCCACTATATCTCTCAGGATGTAACAACAAAGTTCTTTCAATCCCCTCTGTTCTTCTCATTTCTATCATTGATTTCTCAAAAGAACTCATACTGACCAAAAGTTCTAAAAGTAACTGAGAGAACGGGTCAGTTTTCCCATTTTCATCTATATTCTGAATGTTTGGGTTTCTACAAATTACCCTTATACCTAAATCAGTTAATTCTTTCCAAACAGAAAGAACCATAAGAGTGTTTCTCCCTAGTCTATCAATTGAATGGATATGTAGTTCTTTTAATTTTCCTTGGTCTATAAGTTCCTTAATCTGTTTTCCACGAGGTCTTTCCCATAGGTCCACAACCCCCGATATTGTATCTGAAAGAACATAGTCAAATCCCTTTTCCGTTTCTTTTAATTGTCTTAAATGTGATTGACCCTCACTACTTACTCTGGAATAAAATACTTTCATCTTGCTACTACTTTAGGTTGTTACTAATAATACTCTAATGTAGTAACAAATTCTCTATAAAACAAGTCTTTTCAGGTGTATTTTTGATATCATTTGGGGTATACTCTTAATTAGTACCACCCTGTCAAAATTATACAGAGAAATTTGGTTATGTCAAAAGAAAAGAGAAAGACCTTAATTAGTTAGTTGTAGGTTGTTCTATTTAAATTCATATTGTAAACTATATCAATCTATCATCTTAATTCCTATTCTTTCTTAAAACCTCTTTATATGAAAAAACCCCACCAGTAAAATACACAAAACTGGTGGAGTTAATTCTTCTTAAAACTTATGGGGAAATGGGTGATAAAGTATTTGATTGGATGGACCAATAAACAAAGAGGATTACCAACTAAATGATAACCCTCTCTCTCCGATGAAAAGTAACTAAATTACGAGTGGATAAAACTTTATATGAAACTCTTTTCCCACTTCATCAAATCATCTTTATAGATGTATTTGTGTTGTGAGGATATTTGTAATAATGGAAGATGTTTAGTTTTCTTCCAAGTGTTCAGAGTTCTTTCAGTAACTCCGTAAATTTTCTTTAATTCTTCAATTGATAATCGTTCTGACATTTTGTTGTTCCTTTTTAAGTGTTAATTGTATTCTAATGATATCCATTCATCAAATCCGATTTCTCTTAACCCATTAGTAAAGGTTATATCATCACAGTTTGAACCTCCACTTTGTTTCCATTTGTGTGATTCTTGATTCGGATTTTGTTCGTAATCTCTTTTCTTAAACATCTGTATATAAATATATATGTTAATAGTTTTTCAGTTATTTTCTTACTAAATTAAATGAGTTTGATATTACATCCATAAACTCATCTAAATCATCATCAGAGAACTTTCTGAACAACCCTTTACGAAGAGTATCTACGAGTTTTCTTCCTTCTTTGTATCCTTTAGATGGTGAATTGAATTCGTTAACGGAATCATCCTCTAAATCATCTACAATGGATTGTAATTCCTTGTCTGATATGTTTATATCTTCCATTTTCAAATCTTCTTCTTCTTCTGATTCTCCGTATCCCATTTCTTTAAGAATCTCTTCTAAGTCAACCTCGTCTTCTGGTTGAGAGTGAGGTTTCTTTGGAACTAATGATTTACGATTCTTTGGTATCTCTTTCATCGAAACTACCTCATTTATACATTTACAATTACGAGGTTGTAAATTCTTCTTTTGTTTTTCATTTAGAGGAATGTTTCCCAACTCCATTAAACGAATTCTTCTTTGTTGTGGTGAAATATTATTCTCACTTAATCTTATTCCATTTATCATAATTTGTTTTCCTTTCTGTATAAATATTCAAAATATTGTTCATCATCCACTTTGGAGTTTGAAACAAACATTCCTTCTCTTATTATATTTGGGTTATAGTTCATTCTTTTAGAGTGGAGGAAGTTTCCATCTGTATCATATACCCATCGGTTAGATTTATCATAATAGTTTTCCATTAGTATAGTGTTTTAAGTTGTTTGTGTTTATTCATATATCCTTTGAATCCAATCTCATTCCAAATGTGATGAGTATGAATCTCACCCCATTTACCATTGTTGATTTTAATCTCATCTAACCCACTTTTATCTACTTCCCAAATGTTTCCACCTATGAAGTTGTTTAGTTGATTGTAGAGGTTCATATCATCGTTGTGTTCTATCATTAGATGAGTATGGTAGTTTCCTTTTGTATAATCTTTTTCAGTAGTGTAATGAGTGATTATAGTATCATTCTTCTTTAGTTTTGAGTGAAGGGTGATTATCTCTTTATCTAATATTTTCTTATTAGTTCTCTTCCTTCTTCTTATCATTATACCTACTGATTTCATACTAAATCCCCATTACATCAAATTGATGTTATTCATTGTTAAAACTGATTTATCGTACCTTTTTTCACCTACTCTCATAGGAACGGATAAGTGTGGATTTCCCTTACCTTCTGTGTATACATATACCTCTGAATGGTGAAACGTAAAGAAAAATGGAAATAAATTGAAAAAAGTTACCTCAGTATTTTGTGGAGAGATATTGGAATCTTATTTTTGTTGAGGAATAAAATAAGAAAAGTTCTTTGAAAGTATGGAAAACAATAATAGTCTCACGAAAATATTCGTGGGGAACAGTGTACCCCAAATTTCATTACTTTCATTAAAACATAAAAGTCAAACCATTGGTTTATAGGGTACTAGTGTGGGAGGGTGAATCCTGCCACCCCGACTTATAAATTATACAGCCCTCTAATTATCAAATAGTTAGAGGGTTTTTAATATCCACGTTTAAATTGTTCCCCATATAGTGCCCTAAAATAAAGAAATAGGTTTGGCTTATGAGGCAAGCAAATTTTAATTTCTCCGAAAGGAACACACTATTATCAGTGTTCAATTCACGCAGGAATGGTTGGAACTATAACTGTTAACTAAACCACAGGAATATCTTTTTCTGTAAGTTCAGGTATTTCTAATTTCTTATATTTAATAATAATGAAAAATAAAGTGTTTGTTTCAGGGTGTTTTGATCTTCTTCACACTGGACATTTAGAATTCTTGGAAAATGCTAGTAATTATGGGGATTTGTATGTTGGAATTGGATCAGATGAAACTGTAAAACAACTCAAAGGCGACTACCCTGTGATGAATGAAAATGAAAGGAAATATATGGTCGAATCACTTAAATTTGTAACCAAATGTAAAATCAATTCTGGTAAAGGAATTATTGATTTTTTGAATGAAATTTCAACTATAAAACCACAAATATTTATCGTTAATCAAGATGGAGATCATAAAGAAAAGTTCAATCTATGTAAAAATCTCAATATTGAATACAAAGTTTTTGAACGTAAACCAAAAGCTTTATTTAAAAAAAGATCAACTACTAAAATAAATAAAATCTCTAGAATTCCATATAGAATTGATATTGCGGGTGGATGGTTAGACCAATTGAGTTTAAATAAATTATGTTCAGGATCAGTTTTAACTATATCAATTGAACCCAATAAAAAATTTAATTATAGAAGCGGAATGGCAACTAGCACAAGGAAAGCTGCAAAAGAATTGTGGGGAAACCAACTTCCGATTGGAAATAAAGAAAAATTAGCCAAAATTTTATTTAGCTATGATAATTTCCCTGTAAAAAAAGAAATTTCGGGCTCTCAAGACGCTATTGGAATTGTATATCCAGGTGTTAATAAATTGTTTTATAAAAATGGATATTGGCCAAAAAAAATTCATACTGTTTTGAAAGAAAAAACATTAAAATTCATTGAACAAAACATTTATTTGGTACCGCTTGGAGCCAGAAAAGATGATTATAATGTTTATAAAAATTCAAACATTAGTAAAGCAAATTGTTTAAAACTTTCTAAAGCATCTAATAAAACTTGGGAAGGAATTATTAATAATAATTTAAAAGATTTTGGTGAAGGTATACTAGAAACTTTTCAAGCTCAATTAGAGCTATTCCCTAATATGATTAATAATAATATTAGTAAAAGCATTGAAAAATACAAAAAAAATAGTTTGGGATATAAATTATCTGGAGCTGGCGGAGGCGGTTATTTGATAATTATAAGCAAAACCCCCGTAAAAGATTCATTTAAAATAAAAATTAGAAGAAAAAATAATTTTTGATGAAAAAAAATTCTAAAATAGTATCAACAGAATATTTGATACCCTTCATTTTAGTAACATCTCTTTTTGCCCTTTGGGGATTTGCAAATTCAGTAACTGATCCAATGGTTAATGCTTTTAAAAAAGTTTTAGAACTATCAAATTCAGAGGCTGCATGGATTCAAATGTCATTTTATGGTGGTTATTTTTGCATGGCATTACCAGCATCATTATTTATGAGGAGGTACTCATATAAGGTAGGTATATTAATAGGATTATCTTTATATGCGGTTGGAGCTTTATTGTTTTATCCAGCAGCAGTTTCGGGTCAATTTTGGTTTTTTTGCTTGGGACTTTACATACTTACTTTTGGATTAGCTTTTTTAGAAACTGCAGCTAATCCCTATGCTCTTTCTATGGGAGCTAGAGAAACAGCTACTCAGCGATTAAATTTGGCTCAAGCTTTTAATTCAATTGGCTTAATTGCTGGTCTTTTTGTAGCTCAACAGTTTGTTTTAAAAAAATTGCAGTCAGATAATATCACTGATTTTAATGCTTTAGATGAAGCTTCTAAAATGCTAATTAAAACTGTAGATTTAATAGTTATCAGAGACCCATATGTAATTTTAGGACTAGTTATTTTAGTAATTATTGTTTTGTTTATAATAATTAAAATGCCTGAATCTAAAGACAAGACATCAAATGCTCTTATTGGGAATACTTTTAAAAAACTTGCAAAAAATATTAGGTATAGAAATGGTGTGTTTTCACAAATATTATATGTTGGTGCACAAATAATGTGCTGGACCTACATATATCAATATGCTGAAGGAAAAGGAATAGATATGGCTACAGCTGGTTACTATCAAATGATTGCTTTTGTTCTTTTTGCAGTTGGACGTGTTTTTGGAATTTATTTGCTACGATTTATTAATTCTGGGGCATTACTAATGTTCTTTTCCTTTTTTGCTATTTTCTTCTGTTTAGGAATTATTTTTTTTAAAGGAATTTTAGGACTTTATTGTTTAGTTTGTGTTTCATTCTTTATGTCTTTAATGTTTCCAACAATATATGGAATAGCTTTAAGTGATTTAAATGATGAAGAAAGTAAAATTGGATCAGCTGGTTTGGTGATGGCAATTGTAGGTGGAGCTCTAATGCCTAAACTACAAGCAATTATTATCGATATTGGAGGTAATAATGTTAATGACATTACAATTTTTGGAGTTTCTGAAATTAATTTGTCATTCACTCTACCATTAATTTGTTTTTTATTTATTGCACATTTTGGATATAAAATTGGAAATTTAAGCCTAAAAGAATGAAAAGATACTGCTACACGCTAGATTTAAAAAATGACAAAAATTTAATTAAAAAATATATTGAACACCATCAAAATGTATGGCCTGAGGTTTTAGAAAGTTTTAAAAAAAATGGTGTAATAACTGCTGAAATTTATAATATTTCAAACAGATTGTTCTTCTTAATTGATACAATTGATTCTTTCTCCGATGAAAAAAAAAATAAATACGATTTAGCAAATCCTATTATTCAAAAATGGGAAAAACTGATGTGGGAGTTTCAAGAACCATTACCTTTTAGAAATAAAAATGAAAAGTGGATAATGATGAATCGAATTTTTAAATTATAATTAAAAATGATCTCAAGCTTTATTTTATTTATGATTTTTTTTAACCCTTCAATAATATGTAATTGTAAAAGTTGGATTCTCTTTGAAACCGAAAAGAAAGAAATATAGAAAGAAATAAAATAAAATTTATATTTGCAGCTTCGGGATGTGGCGCAGCTTGGTAGCGCACACGCATGGGGTGCGTGGGGTCACAGGTTCAAATTCTGTCATCCCGACAAATTTTTATTCAATTTTGTATTATAATTGATACTTATCTTTATATTAAAGAAAAAAACTAATATGAATAAATATCTCTATTTAAATTTATTTTTAATTGTGTTTTCTAATACTATTTCTTGTCAAGTAGAAAACCCTCCAAAAATTAAACCTGAAAACAAAATTAGTTATAAAATAGAAGTTGTTGTAGATGAAATACCAATTCCATGGGGTATGGATTTTATTAATAGCGAAGAGATGCTTGTTACTGAAAAATCTGGAATTTTATATAGAGTTACTAATGGGAAAAAAATAATAATAGATGGAATTCCTAAAGCATACGTTAGAGGTCAAGGTGGACTATTGGACGTGGCTCTACATCCTGATTATAAAAATAATAATCTTATTTATTTTACAATAAGTATTCAAGATGGGGAGGGTTCGGGTGGAAACACGGCACTATACATAGCAAAACTACTTGATACAAAAATCATTGATTTACGTTTACTTTATAAGGCTGTTCCAAACACAAAAAAAGGACAGCATTGGGGGTCAAGGATTGTTTTTGATAATAATGGACATTTATTTTTCTCAGTCGGAGATAGAGGAAATAGAGATGTTAATCCACAAAATATTAAATTAGATGGAGGAAAAATATATCGTTTAAACTTAGACGGAAGTATTCCAAATGACAACCCATTCACAATATCAAAAAATGCTAAATCTGCAATTTATTCTTATGGTCATAGAAATCCACAAGGCTTAGTAGTTCATCCTGAAACAGGGGTTCTTTGGGAACATGAACACGGACCAAGAGGAGGTGATGAAATTAATCTTCCAGAAATAGGAAAAAATTATGGGTGGCCAATAATTACTTATGGAATAAATTATATTGGTACAACAATCACAGATAAAACAGAGGCCCAAGGAATGGAACAACCAATTTATTTTTGGAAACCATCAATTGCTCCAAGCGGTATGAGTTTTTCAACATCAGATATATACCCAGAATGGAAAGGAAATTTGTTTGTGGGGTCTCTAGTGTTTGAATATCTTGAAAGACTAGTAATAGAAGATAATAAAGTAGTTTATCGAGAAAAGATCCTGGATGGTATCGGAAGAGTAAGGAATGTAAAACAAGGTCCAGATGGTTATTTATATCTTGGAGTTGAAGGCAAAGGAATTATTAAAATTTTACCTATACAATGAGAATATTTTTATTGATATACGTTTTTTCTTTATTTGGTATTTTATTTTCAATACAAAATAAACCAATTGAACAAAGTATAGAAGACGGATCGATGATTTACGACGACTTTTGCATTCAATGCCATGGCCCAAATGGCATAGGTTTGATAAAGACAATTCCTCCCCTAGCCAATTCTGATTTTCTACTAAATATTAAAAAAAGTATTTCAATCATAAAGTATGGAGCTAAAGGACCTATCATTGTTAATGGTAAGGAATATGAGGGAAATTCTATGATATCTCAAGGATTAGATGCAGAAGAAATATCAGATGTTTTAAATTATATAAAGAATAACTGGGGTAACTCAAATGAAATACAAATTACCGTTGAAGATGTAAATAATATTAAAAACCCTATTTGATTTATGAAGTTATTTGATTTTTTTATTTCTTTCTTTAAAAAAATTGTTAAGTTGAAGTATTCAATCATAATTTTAATTTTTTTAACATGGATGGTTTTCTTGGACACTCACTCATGGCTAATTCATGATGAATTAAATAATGAAATCAATCAACTAGAAGCTCAAAAAATAGAATTAGAAAAAAATATTGATCAAGACAAAAACACTATTGAAGTTTTAAAAAACCCTGATAGTTTAGAGGTTTTTGGTAGAAGAAACTATAACCTTAAAAAAGATAATGAAACTATCTTCTATGTTGAGTTTAAAGACACTATTGATTAACAAATGTTAACAAATCATTGTCATATATAAGTTTCATAAGCACTCAAATAATTGTATTTTTAGGCCTTAATAAAATCTAAAATGGGTAAGATCTTAGCTATTGCCAATCAAAAAGGCGGAGTAGGAAAAACAACAACAACAATTAATTTGGCTGCAGGACTAGGAGTTTTAGAGAAAAAAATTCTTTTAGTAGACGCTGATCCTCAAGCGAATGCAAGTTCAGGCTTAGGTTTTGAAATTAACACAGAAAGTAATGGTACATATAGACTTTTAGAACATTCTGTATCAGCTGAGAAAACTATAATAAAAACATCTATACCTAACCTAGATATAATTACTTCAAATATTGATTTAGTTGCTTCAGAAATAGAATTAGTTGATAAGCCAAAAAGAGAGTATATGCTACAAAAGGCTTTATTAGATGTTAAAAATAATTATGATTTTATTTTAATTGATTGCGCCCCATCTTTAGGGTTAATAACTTTAAATGCATTAGTCTCTGCAGACTCTGTACTTATTCCCATCCAATGTGAATACTTCGCGCTTGAAGGATTAGGAAAACTATTAAATACTATCAAAAGTGTTCAAAAAATTCATAACAAAAATCTAAGTATTGAAGGACTGCTTCTAACAATGTATGACTCTAGATTAAGGTTATCAAATCAAGTTGTAGAAGAAGTTCAAAAACATTTTGGAAAAATGGTTTTTAAGACAATAATTCAACGAAACACAACTTTAGGTGAAGCTCCAAGTTATGGAAAAGATATAATATCTTATGATGCATCAAGTAGAGGAGCAAAAAACTATCTTTCTTTAGCTAATGAAATAATTAAAAAAAATAAATTATAATGGGAAAATCATCAAAAAAACAAGCTCTGGGTCGAGGACTTTCTACACTTTTGAATGACAACTCAAAAGATTTACCCGACATTAAAGTCAGTTTAAAAGATTCAAATGTTGGAAATATTATAGAAATACCTTTGAATTTAATTTCCACTAACCCGTTTCAACCAAGGTCTTATTTTAATGAAGAAAGTATAAATGAATTAGCTTCATCTATCAGCGAGCTAGGGCTAATCCAACCCATTACGGTTAGGAAGCTTGATAATAACTCATTTCAATTAGTTTCAGGAGAAAGAAGATTACGAGCCACTAAACTAATTGGACTTGAAACAATTCCTTGTTATATAAGATTAATCAATGATCAAGAGTCACTTGAAATGGCCCTTGTTGAAAACATTCAAAGGCAAGATTTAGATCCAATTGAAATTGCATTATCATACAAAAGGTTGATAGAAGAAATCCAATTAACTCAAAATGAATTGAGTGACCGTGTTGGAAAAAAAAGAAGTACAATTACAAACTATTTAAGATTATTAAAACTAGATCCAATAGTTCAAACTGGGATCAGAGATGGTTTTATTTCAATGGGTCACGGAAGAGCTCTAATAAGTATAGATAATAGTAAAAATCAAATTAAAATTTACGAGAAAATACTTAAGAAAGGATTGTCGGTCAGAAATACTGAGGAAATTGTCAATAAACTAAAAGTCAATACTAAAATAGAATTGAATAAACATAAACCTAAATTCACATTGATTACTGCTAATAATCTTTCATATCTATTAGAAACTAAAGTAAAAGTTAATGTTAACAATAATGGAAAAGGAGTTTTGACTATATCGTTCAATTCGCAAGAAGATTTAAATCGTATTGTAAGTAAAATTAATAAGGGTGTATAGACTATTTTTATTAATCATTTTAATGTTAAGCAATGAATATTTATATAGTCAAGAACTTAGTGCTAGAAAAAAAAGAAAAATTGAACTTATGTCTGACCCCCTTACCCCATCTAAAGCAGCATTTTATTCAGCTATTTTTCCTGGATTAGGTCAAATTTATTCAGGAAATGCATGGAAAGTCCCGCTAGTCTATGCAGCAATTGGGAGTGCGGTTTACGGATATGTTTACAACAAAAATGAGTATAATAAATACAGAGGAATCTATAAGAGAAGAATTGCAGGATTTAAAGATGATGAATATATTGATCTTATACCTCAGAATGAAAAACTTTTAAAAGGAATGGATTTCCATAAAAAATATAGAGATATGTCATTTATTTTTATCATCGGAACTTATATGTTAAATATTCTTGAAGCAAATGTTAGCGCACACTTGATGCAATTCAACGTTAATGATGATTTAAGCTTTACACCAAATATTAATTTTGAACCCATTAGCGAATCTGAAATAATAGGTTTTACGGTCAAATTTAAATTTTAATCATATGAAAATAGCTATTTTGGGTTATGGAAAGATGGGTAAATCTATTGAAGCTGTAGCTATAGAAAGGGATCATACTATTGTTTGCAAAATTGATTCAAAAAAAGATGTAGATATTATAAACGCAGACATAGCAATAAACTTTAGCGTTCCTTCTTCAGCTTTTAATAATATTAAAAAAGCAATCAATAATAAAATTTCTGTAGTGAGCGGAACAACTGGCTGGCTGAAAGATTTAAAAAACATTGAACAATTAGCAATTCAAAATAAAGTAGGGTTTTTATATTCATCCAACTTTAGTATTGGAGTAAATTTATTTTTTCAATTAAACAAATCTCTAGCTAAACTTATGAAATCACATAATTATTCTATCGAATTAAATGAAATACACCATGCTCAAAAAATTGACTCGCCTAGTGGCACTGCAATATCATTAGCAAATGATATAATTTCAAATTCTAATTACAAAAACTGGAGTCTTCATCAGGATAATAAAGAAACTTTAAAAATAAAATCTTCTCGCGAAGGAAATTTTCATGGTATGCATAATGTTGCATACAATTCAGAATTTGATAAAATAACTATAAATCATGAAAGTTATTCAAGAACCAGTTATGCTATAGGAGCTGTCATTGCTGCAGAATGGTTACATGGGAAAATTGGGGTTTATTCAATGTCAGATGTTCTAAAATCAATATAATCTACTAAACACACAACATTTATGAACTTCAATGAGTGGTTAATTTTTATTTTAAGTATACAATTAATTCATTTTATAGGAACTTGGAGATTGTACTCAATAGCTGGAAGAAAATCATGGGAGTCAGCAATTCCAATATATAACGCCTTTGTATTAATGAGTATAATAAAACGACCTAAATGGTGGGTGATTTTATTATTTATTCCAGTCATCAATTTAATGATGTTTGGGATTATATGGGTAGAAACCATTAGAAGTTTTGGTAAAAACTCAACCAAAGACACCTTATTAGTTATCTTTTCTCTAGGTTTCTACATTTTATTTATTAACTACTCTAAAAAAGTCAATTACCTTAATGATAGAAATTTAAATTCTCATTCTACTTTTGGAGAATGGCTTAGTTCAATGATGTTTGCAATAATAGCAGCTACATTAGTTCACACATATTTTATTCAACCTTTTATTATTCCTACTGGATCATTAGAAAAATCTTTACTAATTGGGGACTTTTTATTTGTAAGTAAATTTCACTTTGGAGCTAGAATTCCAACTACTCCTTTCGCAATACCTATGGTTCATGACACATTACCACTCATCAAAACAAGGTCATACCTGAAAAAACCTCAATTACCTTTTTTACGTCTTCCCGGTTTTCAAAAAATTAAAAGAAATGATATTGTTGTTTTTAATTGGCCAGCAGATACAGTTAGACAATTTTTTGTTAGAGAAAAAGGTGTTAGAAAACCAATTGATAAAAAATCTAACTATGTTAAACGTTGTGTTGGAATTTCAGGAGATACTTTAGAAATAAGAGATGGAATTACATATATAAATAATTTAGAAAACATTTTACCTGAATGGGCAAAAATTCAACATACATATACCGTTTATAATAATGAAGGAATTTCTTCAAGAAAACTTTTAAAGCATGGAATTAATGATTTTGAAAGAATATATCGAATAGAAAACATAACTCAAAGTTCCTATCAAAGCCTAATACCTTACATTATAGGGCGACAGGGAAATACAGTCGAAAACTTTTCTGTGATTACACCCGCAAGGGGATTACCTGTAAAACTAGTTCGAAGCCTAGGCCTAAAAGTGTCCGAATTAATGACTAAGAAAAAAACAATAAATACAACTTTTGATAATGTATTAAAATTTCAAGAACTTGAAAAACACGATAGTATTATTAGAAATATATCAAAAATTAAAACCCCTAATGAAAGCTTTTTTCCTAATAGAATAACATTTGATTGGAACGAAGATAATTTTGGGCCAATTATAATCCCTAAAAAGGGAGCTGAAGTAGCCCTTAAAAACAAGACCTACCCATTGTACAAAAAAATAATTGAAGAATATGAGGGAAATAAAGTGACTAGACGAAATAATACTTTTATTGTTAATAATCAAACACTAACTTCATATACTTTCAAACAAAATTATTATTGGATGATGGGTGATAATAGACACAGGTCAGAAGATAGTAGATTTTGGGGTTTTGTTCCCGAAGATCATGTAATGGGAAAACCTGTTTTTATCTGGATGAGTATTGATGGGTTTAATGATGGGTTTAAAAACTGGAGAGTTCGTTGGGAAAGAGTTTTCTCAGTGGTACATGGTGAAGGTGAAAGAAAATCTTATCTTCCACACTTTCTGTTCATTATTGGATTATGGCAAAGTTTTGTTTTCATTCGAAGAAGAAGAAATAAAAAGATTTCTAAAT
>Ga0209402_10001425_pt1 | contig 26170 bp, 29 predicted proteins | sample ArcticOcean_MG_C_3_FD_187437 | JGI IMG/M metagenome (GOLD analysis project Ga0209402, IMG submission 187437) | Marine microbial communities from western Arctic Ocean - ArcticOcean_MG_CB8_126 (SPAdes) (version 2) | ecosystem: Environmental > Aquatic > Marine > Oceanic | place: Arctic Ocean... | reverse complement strand
CCATCTATTCGAGGTCGAGTCTCATGATTGAAGCCCCCCGTCGCGTAGAAAAACCCTGGGGATACGAGTTGATTTGGGCGGAAACCGAGCACTATGTGGGCAAGATTCTTCACGTAGCCGCCGGCGAGGCGCTCTCGCTTCAGTATCACGAGGTGAAGGACGAGACCCTCCACCTTCTCCACGGACGTTTCACGCTCGAGTTCGGCCCTAGTCGCGATGAGCTCACATCCGTCGAAATGACCGAGGGGCAGTCTTTTCGAATTGTCCCTGGCACGATACACCGAATGGTGGCGCTCACGGATGTGGATATCTTGGAGGCGTCGACCCCGCACCTGGACGACGTCGTGCGCATTGAAGACCGCTACGGTCGTGTGGAAGACTCGACCGAAGCTTCATGACACTCCCCGCACGTTCGCATCTTCGACAGCTCGAATCTGAGTCGATCTTCCTCATGCGTGAGGTAGCCGCGCAGTTCGAGCGGCCGGTCCTGCTCTTTTCTGGGGGCAAGGACTCCATTCTCATGGTGCACTTGGCGGAGAAGGCCTTCGCTCCCGCCCAATCCAGCTTGTACGTGCCGAACCTTGATTGGGCGTAGGAGGACCTCCACGTCTTGATCGCTTCGGGACTCGTGACGGAGATCGTAGTCGGAGAGCGTCCGTACTCGAGAGCCACCTTCCGCCGTGCGCTCGCGGAAGCGCTACGAAATGCTCCCGACGGAGGCGTGGCGCGGCGAACCGAGGAGGCACTGAGTCGACTGTCGAATCGATTCTCCGAGGCTGAGTCAGGCAACCGTGATGACGGCGTTCCTGACTCAGGCCAGGTGAGGTCGCCTGTCCTTCGAACGACCAGCCTTCGATCACGTCGGTGGGGTACGTGTTGGTGCACGGCGTGCCGTCTGCTTTGAGTCCGTAGATGCGGCTACGACCTACCTCAGGAATCGTGACGTCCGTGCACCCCACGGTGAGGGCGATCAGCATGAGTGCGCAACCTAGGCCACCTGGGCTGATCGCTTCATGGGCCGGTGTCGGCCACGGTGAGAGTCAGTTCCTGCGTCGCGGTCTGACCGTCCTCGCTCGTCTGCTTTTGCGGCGCCTGGCCAAGCCGGCGCCTGCAGCTTTCAGGCCCACTCCCAGAGATCCCAAGTAGCCGATCCTTCAGGATCAACAATCCAGTCGTAAACCACGGCTTTGCCGTTCAGCATCGCAAGCGAAGGCGCTTGAGCCTCGAAGTAGACGACACCTTTGAAGACGAATCCTCCGTCCGGTGTTGGACTTCCAGCACCAGTCGCGCGAAACGTCGCAACCCCGTCAGCGGCCATAAGAACACCAGCATTTGGGCATTCGCCATAAAACGAGCCATCGGCTCGCATGGTCGCGCTGTAGGTGGCAAAGCTCGTGACTTCCGATCCTGCCAGAGTCCCGACAAGACCGGACGCGGTCGTTTCAAAAGTCGGCATGCCACCAACCGCGGCAATCGATTTCATTGAGGTAGGACCGCTGATCGTTCCTAGGTGCTCTCCAAGCATGGTGATTCCTTTCCTAAAGTTTTGTGGACGACCCGAGTATCACACCTCTGAGCACGGATAGGAAGTTCAAAGGGCCTATGGCGGGGGGAGTCGAGGTAGGACGGGGCAGGGGCTGACGAGGAGGGTGGTGTAGAAGCGGCGGACAGGGGCCGTTGCGTGCGGGACACTGCGGTGGGCGAACCGCGAGAGGTCAGTGAGCGGGAGTGGGCCGCCGAGATGCGCCGATGGGCGGGGACGCGGCTGGGACGAGGATCCCCGGCTGGCCGGCCGGACGTGGGAGCCTCAGGGGTCGACGTCGGCGGGCAGGGACTGGTCGAACTCGAAGTCGGGAACGGGGTCGGGCTCGGCGAGGTCGAAAGCCGGTGTCTGATCGAGAAGCCCGGTACGGTGGCGTCCGTACGAGCCTTGGCTTGATACCCGTCAACGCTAATCGTCAAATTGGTATGACGAACGGGGGCGGACCATTACTCCATGTAAGAAGGGGGGACAATGTTATCCACCAAGGTAAGCCCCACGGACCAGACGGTCCGTGGGGCTTCTTCGTTCGTACAGCGGCCGGGCCCCTGTTTTTGCCTCGCTCGGGCGGTCGGTCAGAAGCGCGCTCGGAAGAGCTCGAAGCGCAGGCCGGGGACCCAGTCCTGGCGACCGTCGTCGAGATCGATAGGTATCGCGGTCGGGATCGGCATGGGCGTGCCCACACGCCACCCTGCATCCGAGTAGCCGAGCAGCGCCAGCCCGTCTCCACCTCCGAGCGCGCTACCGCTCACACCGTCGTGGCCTCGAGTGGCCACCGTCGCGATCGCCAATCCGGCCATGCTCGACACGAGCGGAATCGCGATCATGGCGTTATCGCCCGGATCGGTGAGAAGATCGATCCCCAGCCCGACCAGGCCACCGCCAAGTGCACCGAGGTTCATCAGCCGAACCCGATGACGGGACACATCATACGAGGAGCCGAGGAGTTCACCCGCGAAAAGCCCGGCGTTGCCGCCCAGGAGGCTCGCGATGAGCACACCGTCGCTGTCACCGCCGTCATCGATATCGAGGACCGCGGCCAGCATGGCTCCGTAGATCGAGCCCCACGTGGACCCTCCCTGCGCCGCGCTGGAGACGCCCGACCGAACCGGATTGCGAGCGAGCACGGCACCGGTCGCGATCCCGGCCAGACCCCCCAGGATCATCGCGGTGAAGACCTCCTCGGTGTTGTCGTCCCTCTCGTAGCACCCGTACTGGGAGCAGACCTCATACTGACCGATCCCGAGGACTTCCGTCCAACCGAGTCCCTGCCATGATCCCCAGATGCCACCCCAGGAGATCGCTCTCGTCTGTCCCTCCGTGTACTGCTGGCTGCGTTGTGCAGAGAGTGCGGAGAAGAGGCCGAGGGGCACGCCGGCCAACAAGCCGGCGCCGTACGCCTCCGTATGGTCTGCGCCGAGCGCCGTAGGAACCGCAACCCCGAGCCATAGCCCGTACAGGGTTCCGAATACGGACAGTTCCAGTCGACTCACTCGATCCGCGCGCTCGGCGCCCGGACGGGTCAGCTGCTCCCGCGCCTCATCAGCCGCGACGGTCCCGGGGTAGCGCTCCGATATATGCAGATACAGCGCTCGTGCGAGGTCCCATTCGCCCTGCCCCTCGAACTCGATGGCAGTGCGGAGTAGTACGGCAGCTGCATCGCCCGGCGCGACCTGCGCCGAAGAAGGTGCAGGGACCGTCAGAATGGTCACCGAGGCAACGATCAGCATAAGCAGCACCCGCAAGGCGCGGGGTGCACGAATCCAATCGATCAGTGTCAGCATGATCCTTTATAGACTGGCCGGCCCAGGAAAGTCCAGTAGTTCATCAGACGGTGCCCACTCGCACAGCAGTGCATCCGCCTCCGACGATGCCAGCGCCGTCGAGAAGGTCGCGCCCTCGACGGCCAGTTCGGCGTGGCCCCAGGGCCGGATCCACCGGACCTTCAGGCGACTCATGGAAAGTCCACCTGAGCCCCCGCCGGCCTTGCTAACCTCGCTCCGCCTCGGGTACTTACACCCTATGTCGGCACTTCCAACTCCGCCGACGTCCACCATCCGCGGCCTCCCTCGTCCCCTAGCCAGGGCAATGGAAGCCTACGCAGACCGGCTGGACGTCGAGAAGATCCGCGAGGCCTATGACCTCGCCGTTGAAGCCCACGGGGGCCAAACCCGTGCGTCAGGGGAGAAGTACGTCACCCACACGGTCGAGGTGGCGACGCTTCTCGCTCAGCTCCGGCTCGACTCGAACTCGATCATTGCGGGGCTGATCCACGACACGGTCGAGGACACCGACATCAGCCTCAAGGATCTCGAGAGGCGTTTTGGATCCGAGGTCGCCACAATCGTGGACGGCGTCACGAAACTCGGTAAGGTCAAATTCAGCTCCGCCACTGAGCTGCAGGTCGAGAACTACCGCAAGATGTTGCTCTCCATGGCGCAGGATGCACGAGTCATCCTCGTGAAGCTTGCGGACCGTGTGCACAACATGCGGACGCTCGAGCATCTCACGGAAAACAAGCGCCGCAGAATCGCGCTGGAAACGCGCGAAATCTATGCGCCGCTCGCACACCGGCTCGGGATCGCCGCGGTCAGATGGGAGCTCGAAGACCTCGCCTTCAAGTTTCTTGAGCCCGACGAATACCAGGCGCTGACCAAGAAGATCCGACAGCGCCGCAAAGAGCGTGAGCGTGAGATCCTGGAGATGCAGCGCCCGCTTGAGGAAGCGCTTGAGGCGGCCGGCATCGTCGCGGAGGTGAAGGGGCGACCCAAGCACCTGTGGTCGATCCACCGGAAGATCGTCGTCCAGAACAGACCGTACGACGACATCTATGACCTCATGGCGATGCGGGTTCTCACCGACGCGGTCGAGAGTTGTTATTCAGCGCTGGGCATCATCCACAGCAAGTGGACGCCGATCCCGGAACGTTTTCACGACTACATCGCGACACCCAAGTCCAACATGTACCAGTCGTTGCATACGACGGTACTTGGACCGAATGGCCGGCGCTACGAGATCCAGATCCGTACGGAAGAAATGCACCGTACTTCCGAATACGGCATCGCGGCGCACTGGAGATATAAGGAAGACGATCCGGCCCGCAGTGGGGGTGAGAACGAGGTCGATGAAGCCCTGACGTGGTTCCGCCAGGTCCTCGAGTGGCAAAAGGACACCGCGGAGCCAGAGGAATTCATGGAGTTCCTCCGCATGGACCTGTTCCGGGGGGAGATCTTCGTGTTCACGCCGGACGGGGACGTGAAGCCTCTTCCCACGGGCGCGACACCGATCGACTTCGCTTACTCAGTTCACACCGAGGTAGGTCAGCACTGCGCAGGCGCGAAGGTGAATGGGCGAATTGCTCCACTGTCTCGCGAGCTGAAGAACGGCGACACGATCGAGATCATTACGAACGCCAAGCAGCGGCCGAACCGTGATTGGCTCGCCTTCGTGAAGACTTCGCGTGCACGGGGTCGGATTCGGCACTGGATCAAGCTCGAGGAGTTCGACTCAGCGTTTAAAATTGGGAAGGACCTGCTCGATCGAGAGCTGAAGAAGGCCCGCAAGACGCTGCCAAGTGACCCGCCCGACCTGCTCGCTGCTGCCGTAGATCTCGGGTACGCCGACTTTGAGCAAGTATATGCGGGGCTCGGACGGGGTGACGTCGGACCTACCGCGGTGATCAAGCAGTTCCACGCGGATCATGATCCCGCAGAGGTCGCGGCCCGCCAGCCGACAGCGCTCGAGAAACTCGCCGCACGCCTCCGGATTTCAGGAAAAGGTGTCCGGATTCAGGGCATGGACAACCTCATGGTCCGGTACTCGCGCTGCTGCCAGCCTGTGCCGGGTGACGCGGTGATCGGCTACGTCACCCGAGGGCGAGGTGTATCGATCCATCGGACGGATTGCCCGAACGTGCTGGCTCTGTCCCGTGACCCGGAGCGGCGCATCGAGATCGAGTGGGCCGCAGAGAAGGGGGATCGGTTCTTCGTGAAGCTCTACATGCGAGGGTCGGACAGGCGCGGGCTTCTGTCCGACGTGGCGAAGGCGATCACCAATACGGGTACCGATATCTCGCATGCGGATATGCGGACCACCGAGGGTGGGATGCATGGGGAGTTCGTGGTCGAGGTGCGGGATTTGGCTCATTTGGAGAAAGTCTGTCGCTCAATAGGGCGCATTAAGGGCGTGTTAGACGTAGAACGGCGCGAGCACTTCGATGACGAGGACTTGGGGTGGGCGTAGGCCGTCAGAGCACGATGGGACGACGCACGGGTTTGTTATGGCGAAACACCCTAGGCCTGGCGCTCCGGTTTAGCGCCGCTGCCGGGTCTCTTTCGGCTCAAGCGTCGGTTTATGTGAGGCTCTCAGATCCAGCGTATGCGGACCTCGAGGTCTTGATCGCGTTGGGGTGGGTACAGGGCGTGATGGTGGGAGAAGGCCCGCACTCGGAAGCGGCGTTTCGTCGATTCGTACATGAGGGAGAGGGAGGAAGCGAGGGCCGAGCTCGAAGTCACGCTCGATGCTCGACCGTCGTTCGCGGGCGCGCGCGTACGCTTGGGCGTGGTGCTCCAGCGCCAGGGAGACACCCAGGGAGACACCCAGGGGGCGGTCCGAGCGTGGAAGCAGTGTGCCGCGGAAGATCCCGAGGATATGCTCCCCCGCGCTTACCTGGCATCTGCGGGGGTCAGCTTCCCGTGCGTCCACGAGTCCGAGGCCAGCAAAGAGGCAGGGTAGGCCCGATCCTTGCTACTATTATTCTGCACTTAGGCCTGCGGGCCGCTGATCTTCCCTCGATTGTTTGAAGCCTACCATGCGCAAACTCCTCTTGATGGCTGTTCTGGCCACCGCCACCGTGGGTGCGTGCACCACACGTGGGACGGAGGAAACCGCCGTAAGGCGTGGTGACGAGGCTTTCGCCATGGAGAATTACGACGAGGCCCTGGCTGAGTACCGCCTCGCTGTGCGGCAGGGCGCGGAAGATCCCCTGGTCGTGGCACGGGTTGCGCACACGTATGCGACGATGGGCCGCGTGGACGACGCAGGCGACTTCTACGAGGAAGCTGCGTCGAAGGACCCGGAATTGGTCGACCAAGCCGTCTCGGACTTGATGTATTTGGCCCGTGACGCTCAGTCCACCGACGATCGATTCGCGATGGCTACGGCGGTCGAGACGGCCCTTCGCCTGCGGGCGGGAATCGGCGTCGGCACGATGTCACTGCCGCTTGCCCGCCACTATTTCGAGAACGGCGAATACGGTCGGGCGCTGCCTTTTTATCAGAAGGCGATGGCCGAGGCAACCGATTCGGCACCTGAGATCGTCTTCGAAGTGGGGAACGCGTACGAGGAGATCGGTGATTGTCAGCACGCACTCATCTACTTCGAACGTTTCCGTGAGATGGTTCGCCCGTGGCAGCGAGGAGAGGTCGATTGGTACATTGGGACGTGTGCGTTTACGCGAGCCCGAGACCTGCGCAGTCGGTCCTCTCTTGAGCCGGAAGAGCTCGAAGAAGCGCTCTTGTTGATCACGCGAGCCGTCGAAGTCGGGGAGCCCCGTAACATCCAGGGTCAGGCCTGGTTCGAAAAAGGCGAGATTCTCGCTGAGATGGGCGAGTGCGAACTGTCCATGGAGGCGTACGCTCAGGTGCGTTACGCAGATCAGGCCGGTTCGCTGGTGGACCGAGCACAGGCTCGCTTCGATGAAATTCGCTTCGGCCGAGGCCTAGAAAGGCTTCGTGATGGCCGGTGCAGGTAATAGGAAACCCACAGACACGCGCAGTGTATCCAGCGCCGATGCTAACCATGACCCGACGTTTCGGAATTCTTGCCCTTGCCCTCGCGCTGGCCGCGTGCGGTAGCACCGCGTCTCCCTATCAGGGGATGGACGCTGAGGCGCTTTATGCCACGGCGACCCAGGAGTATTCGGAGGGTGGGTACCTCAACGCCGCCGAAGCCCTCGACCGCCTGCTGCTGTCCTTCGGAGATTGGGACCGTGTGCCTGAGGCGCGACTCATGCTCGCCCACGCGCACTTCGGTGCCCAGGACTTCCTAACGGCTCGCGCCGAGTACGTCCGTTATTTAGACCGCTACGCAGGTGAGGGTGACGCCCCTGTGGCAGCGCTTGGCGTTTGTCGCTCGCTCGCGTCGTTGTCTCCTGATATGCCGCGTGATCAGACGTTCACGAACGACGCCATCCTGGTCTGCAGGAACGTGGTGATCGACTACGCGGGGACGCCTCAGTCTGCTGAAGCGGCTCAGCTCTCGAACTCGATGCGCGTGAAGCTTGCCGAGAAAGAGTACATGACCGGAGATTTCTACTTGCGGCGCAAACTCTACGACTCCGCGATCAAATACTTTGAGTTCGTTGCGAATCTCTACACCGAGACTGAGTTCGCGCCGATGGCGCTGGCAGGCGTGTACCATTCGAACGTGGCCATTGGGTACCAGGATCTAGCGGACGAGGCGAAGGAGTTGCTCCTGAGTCGCTATCCCGATTCCCCAGCAGCAACCTCGCTCCAGAGTAGCGGTGGTTCCGGCTCCTAGTAGCGCCGCTGCCGCACCCCTCCGGATCGGTCTTTTTGGGGGCACATTCGATCCGCCCCACATTGGCCATGCCACGGTTGCGGGCGACGTGGCGGATGCGTTGGCCTTGGATCGAGTGTTGTGGATTCCGGCAGGCTATCCTCCCCATAAGTCGCGTGAGGATCTGACCTCGGCACCGTTGCGCCTCGAGATGGTGCGCGAGGCGACTGTGGACGATGCCCGCTTTGCGGTGAGCGCAACGGAGATCCGTAGGGAAGGTCCTTCGTACACGGTCGACACCATGAGAGAGATTCGGGAGGTGTACCCTGAGGCGGAGCTCTTCTTGATTCTCGGGGCGGATCAATTCGCGTCGTTCCAGAGTTGGCGCGCGCCGGAAGAGATCTTACGCATGGCGACGCTCGTGGTGATGGACCGGAACGGTGTCGCTGCACCGGACCATGTGCCTGATGTGCCCGGAGCGGAACGCGCCCAATTCGTGCCGGTCACTCGCGTGGACGTTTCCTCTACGCAGATCCGAAATACGATTGCTCAGGGGGGGCATGCTGCCGCCGACCTGCAGCCTGAGGTTGCTGCCTTTATCGATGCCGAGGGGCTGTATCGCAAATGAGAATCGCTAGATTCCGCGGAGCGATTCTGCCCAGCCGCCACCGACACCCAAAGCCATGACGAAGCTTTCCGACAAGTCCTTTCTGGTGACCGGCGGAGCCGGTTTTATCGGATCGAACCTCGTTGAGCGACTTCTCGATGCAGGTGCGAGGGTCCGAGTCATCGACGACTTCTCGACCGGCAAGCGCGAGAACCTGGCAGACTTCGCGGACCGTATCGACCTGCACGAGGCTTCGGTCACGGACCGTACCGCGTGTGACGCGGCGTGTGCCGACATCACGGCGGCGCTTGAAGGCCGTACCCCCGTCATCTACGGTGATGGTGGCCAGACCCGGGACTTCACCTACATCGAGAACGTGGTTCAGGCGAATCTGCTCGCAGCGACGGCCCCGGCGGAGGGCGTGAGCGGCGAAGTCTTCAATGTGGGATGCGGCGACCGGATCAGCGTGACGGATCTCTGGGAAGCGATTCGTGAAGCGCTCGGTGTTGAAGGTGATGCGGAATACGGTCCTGGCCGGGCAGGGGACGTTCGTGACTCTTTGGCGGATCTGACCAAGATCCGGGACCGGCTCGGATATGAGGTGAAGGTCCCGCTCCATGAGGGACTCAGGCTCACAGTCGATTGGCTCAAGGGGCTTCCGGCCAAGGCATGAGGCAGTTCCAGGGATGAGGCTCGACGAAGCCAGCCTCGTGCGTTGGGGGCACCGTATCGGGTCCACGAGCGTGACACCTATTGTCATCGGGCTCCGCGGCGATCTCGGGGCGGGGAAGTCGGTCCTGGCCCGAGCGATCGGTGAGGGTGCGGGTGTCTCCCAAGCGATGCCGTCGCCGTCCTACAACCTCCTCTTCCGATACCCGGCGGACGATGGCCTCGAGGTCGTACACCTAGACCTCTATCGGTTGGAGTCGCCGGATGAGCTTTGGGAGCTTGGGTGGCAGCAACTCGGCGCCGATCACGAGATCGTGCTGGTCGAGTGGCCGGGCCGTGCCGAAGACCTGATGCCGAAGGACTATTGGATCATCGACCTGACGGTGCCTGACGACGACTACAAGGTCCGAGAAGTCGGAGTCGATCGTGTCGGGTCGCCTCCGGATTTGGCCGCGTTCCCGATGTCGGTATCTGGGTCATGACCTCCTTTCATTCAGATCGGTTCTATCTCGCGTTCGACACCTCCGGCTCCATCGGCTCCGTGGCCGTGGCTCAAGGCGGCGAGGTGATGGCTCGTATAGTCCTCACCGAACGGGCAGCACACGCGTCGCGACTGATTCCGGCGATCGACGAGGTGCTCGAAGAAGCGGGACTCGATCGCGAGGAAGTTGCCGGCATCGTGGTTGGTGAGGGGCCGGGTTCATTCACTGGCGTACGCGTAGCCGCAGCGACGGCGAAAGGGTTGATCTACGGATGGAAGTGCCCGCTCTGGGCCATCTCGAGCCTGGCCGCCACTGCGCTGGCCTTGGATGGCGGGGGCGTTCGCTACGTTTTGTTCGATGCCAGGGGCGACCGGGTGTACGGCGCCTGTTATGGAATCGGGCGCATAGGGGTGGAGACCCTCGTGCCGCCTCACGGCGGTTCGCTTCGAGATGTACTCGACGCTGAAGTACCCCCGGGTTCGATTTTTCTCGGGGACGGGGCGGATCGGCATAGGGCGGCGATCGTTGGCGCGGGATTCGAGGTCGTCCCGGAACCGGCGACGCACCCGACGGCGGATGCGCTACTCCGATATCTGGCGCTGCACCCGGACACTCAAGCTGTCGAGGCAGTGAAGGATTGGGAGCCGAGGTACATCCGCGAATGGCAGCCCGACAAAGCCTGGAAGGGCTGACGTGGCAGATGCCGCGACTTCCGTGGCGCCGCACGACGCCACGATCCGGCCGATGCGCCGGGAGGACATCGACGGTGTCCTAGGCATCGAAGGCCAGCAATTCTCCGTGCCGTGGAGTTCCCGCACGTTCGAGGGGCTCGTGGACCGCCCTGGCGCAGAGCTGTGGGTGGTGGAACATGATGACGCCGGAATCATCGCCTACGGGGTGATGTGGTGCATTCTGGATCAGGGTGAATTGGCCAACGTCGCGGTCCGCCCCGAATTTGCCCGCCAGGGATACGCCCGACGACTCCTGGATCAAATGTTCGCGCTTGCGAAAGACCAGGGTGTCGAGACGGTCTACCTCGAGGTGCGCGCCTCGAACACGGCGGCGTCGGACCTGTACCGGTCCTTCGGCTTCAGTGAAATCGGTGTGCGGAAGAACTACTACGAAGCGCCGAAGGAAGACGCTGTTGTGATGCGGATGGTCGTGTAGGTCTCATTCCGCCATGTCAGCGACGGTCGCCTTACGTGATCGTCGTGGGTGCTTACTTCAGACCCTGATCGACCCCGCGAACGTATCCGTTCTCTCGGCCCTCGCGGCCTGACCGTAGCAGAGCTGCTTGCCGCTGTAATCGGGACCGGCACTTCGAGCATGTCAGCTCAAGAGGTGGGAAGGGTTCTCTGGGACCGAGTCGATGGATCGATGAGACGCCTGGCGGCGCTCGATGTCTCAGAGCTCGAGGCCATATCGGGCGTGGGACGAGCCACGTCAGCGCGGATTGTGGCGGCGCTAGAACTGGGTCGACGGGCGGCCGTTGAGCCCGACTCCGCGAGCGACCATATCAGGGGCCCCTCAGACGTGTTTCGCAGAATGGGCCCCCGACTGCGTGATTTGTCTCAGGAGGAGTTTCACGCCCTCCTTCTAGACACGCGTCACCGGGTCGTTCGGGAGGTATTGGTCACGCGTGGAATACTGGATGCTTCACTGGTCCACCCTAGGGAGGTGTTCCGAGCGGCGGTCGCTGAAGGTGCGTCAGGGCTCGTGCTGGTTCACAACCATCCTTCGGGAGATCCCAGGCCTTCCGAGGAGGATCGAGCGGTGACGCGACAACTGGTTGAAGCCGGACGGGTGTTGGGCATTCCGGTCTTGGATCATGTGGTGGTGGGTAGGGGGCGGTGGGCTTCAGCGATGAACGCCGAAAGCTGACAGCCCTTTTTCGCCCGAACGTGCGCCAACAGCCCCCATCCAGCTCCTCTTTCGCTGGTCTCCGGCGGAAACATTTGAAGTCAATTTGAAAAAACGCGTTGACCTCAGGCGGTAATGGTGAATATCTTGGGCAAGTATTCACCGGGCGAAAAGCCCCGTACTACTTGCCGAAGGAGCGCATATGGTCCGCTCGGCAGCGGCAGTTCTCGCATGTCTAATTCTGCCTGGAATTGCCCTCGCCCAGCAGGCGCAGGGGACCCATACCGTCGTGGACGGCAATACACTTTGGGGCCTATCGGCGACCTACTATGGGGACCCGTTCGACTGGCGTCGGATCTGGGAAGCAAATCAGACACAAATCGACGATCCGAATCTCATCGAGCCGGGTCAGGTTCTGGTCATACCTGGGACAGCGCCGGAGGCTCCGGCGACTGAGCCCGTAGCGCCGGCCGAGCCGGAGCCCCAACCGACCAGGAACGGCTTAGATGTCCGGACGATCTTCTTCGAGGATACAGTTGTTGCTCGTGCCGGTGTGATACGCGGCGTCGAGTCCGATCACATCGCTGTGCCACGTGATCAGGTCTATTCGTCTCCCCGCCTGACGGGATTCGAAGGGGATCCTTGGCATACGGAAACTCTGACCGGCGAAGCAAGTGGCCGGACCCGTGACGCCACCGTTCGCGGACACGCTCGTGTCCATGTGGCCATGGAGACGGCGGCCCGGGTGGGCGACCAGCTCCAGGTCTTCGCGGTGACCCGGACCATCGAGGACGTCGGCCGAGTCGTCGTCCCGACGGCTGTGATCAACGTGTCTGAGATCGTCGAAGATGGGATCATCGGTGTGATCGTGAAGGAGTACGGCCGTATCGTCCCAGGTCAGTTCATTGCTCCGTTGCCGGAGTACGACTTCGAAGCGGGTGAGTACGCTCAGCCCGTGTCGAATGGTGCGCTGGCCATGGTGATCGGCACTGCAAACCGGGCCATTCTCCAAGATCTTGGTCACATCGTTTTCCTCGATGTTGGTAGCGAGGACAACGTCGGGCTGGGTGATGAATTCACGTTCTTCAACCAAGTCGACACGGACGCTGCCCAAGGACGCCTACAGGTGGTGGGTGCTCAGGCCGGCATGGCCGCTGCACGGGTTGTGCATATCTCGAGCCCGGTGTTCGAACAGGGCGTTGTGGTGCGCCTCACCAAGAAGATGCGATGACGTTTGACGCGACGAGGCTCTTCGCCCCCCGCGTCTCCTCCGCAGAATCAGAGTCCCCACCGGTTTCGTCCGGTGGGGACTCTTCTTTGATGATGAGCTTATGAGACAAATGAAGAAGCGAGTGCTGGTTACCGGCGGGGCAGGTTTTATTGGCAGCCACATCTCCGAGGCGTATCTGGCGAAGGGGTATGACGTCTGGATTGTCGACAATCTCTCGTCCGGCAATCTGCATAACGTCCCTGACGGGGCATCGTTCGTGGAGATGGACATCCGAGACGCCGAAGGCGTGCGCAACCTCTTTCGGGAGTTCCGCTTCGATCTCGTGAACCACCACGCCGCGCAGATCGATGTTCGGATCTCGGTCTCTGATCCTGCCAAAGACGCATCGATCAACGTCATGGGGCTCTTGAACCTGACCGAAGCGGCGATCGAGGTGGGGACCCAACGCTTCATTTTTGTGAGCAGCGGGGGCGTCGTGTACGGCGAGCCACAGGAGATCCCGACGCCTGAAACGGCCCCCAAGTCACCCCTTTCTCCTTATGGGGTCACGAAGCTGGCGGGCGAATTCTACCTGAACTATTACCGGCATATTCGTGGAATCGACTACGCGGCCATGCGCTACTCGAATGTGTATGGCCCGCGCCAGGATCCACATGGTGAGGCGGGTGTAGTAGCGATCTTCTCCACCCGGCTCCTAAAAAACCAAGGTCTCACCATTTTCGGCGACGGCGAACAGACCCGAGACTACGTGTACGTGGGTGACGTCGTGGCAGCGAACATGCTCGTATCCGAGATGGAGTTGTCGGAGTCTAATGCGCTCGACGACCGCGCCTTCAATGTGGGCACGAACGTCGGGACGAGCGTCATCGGTCTCGCGGACGCTCTCGAATCTGTCGCCGGTGTGTCACCGGGCCGCAAACATGAAGATGAGCGCCCCGGTGAGTTGCGACACAGCACGCTCAAGACGGCCAAGCTCCGGTCTCATGGATGGGCTCCTGCCCATTCTTTGGAACAAGGCTTGCACGCTACATACACACATATCAAAAATCAGGCTGCTGGAGCCTCTGAATGACGCCTGCCGTACTGCTTCTCCAAACTAGAGCGCCGACATCCGTGATGGGCATGATCTTCGGGGGAACGATCTCCACGAAGCTCATTCTGCTCCTTCTCGCGTCGGCTTCGTGTGTGTCTGCCTACATCATCTACCAGAAGTGGAAGCAGTTCCGCGAAGTGCGCCTCCAAGGTGAAGAGTTCTTGGAGCATATGGAGCGGGCGCAGCGTCTCGAGGATGCATACAAGGCGATCCTGTCGTTGCCGGAGTCCCCGTACGGACGGGTCTTTCGCCAGGGAGTGAACTTCTTCAGCGAACTTCGCCCTGGAGCGCTGCGTGAAGGTGCCCAGAACACTCCAGGTCTGTCTCTGACGCAGCTGGAGGCCCTGAGGCTGGTGCTGGAGAAATCAGAGGCCGAGGAGCGGGACGAGTTGGCTCAAGGCGTTCAATGGCTGGCCATCATCGGCTCTGTGTCGCCACTTCTCGGGTTGATGGGAACGGTGATCGGAATCATGAACGTCTTCCTCAACATCACGTCCGCGGGCGGCAGCAACATCATGGCCGTGGCTCCGGGTGTGGGTCAGGCGCTCATCACGACGGTGGCGGGCCTCTTTGTCGCCATTCCGGCGGTGATCGCATACAACCACTTCGTGTCCCAGCTGAATCTGGTCAGCGGTGAGCTGGAAGGTTTCTCCAGCGAGTTCATTGGGACGCTCGCTAGGGAAGGCCGCGTCTAGTGTCCCTCGGCACCCGCCGCCGGATGCGCGGCGGCCGCGCCGATCTCCCCCTCAACGCGGAGATCAGCGTCACGAGCCTGGTTGACGTCGCGTTCACGCTGCTCGTCATTTTCATCATCACGGCACCGATCATGCAAGGTGGGATCGAAGTGTCGATCCCGGAGGCGGATGTCCAGCCGCTCACCTCGCAGGACGAGCCGTTCTTCATCACGGTGACTGCGGACGGGACGATCTACATGGAGGAGACCGTCGTGACGGCTGAAGCGTTGCAGAGCGGATTGGGCCAGCTCCTGGGAGCAGGAACCATCGAGCGTGTGTATATCCGCGGGGACTCGCTCGCGCCGTTCGGACCCGTCGTGCGCGCGATGGCGAGTGCGCAGAACAGTGGCATCAATTGGTCGATCGTCGCCGTGCCGTACCCGGGGAACTGATTTAGATGTCCCGACGGCACGACCCCTTCGACCGCCAGAGCGCTCTTGCGTCCGCGGCGTTTCATGTCACGCTCCTGTTGGTGGCCTGGATGACCACGTTGGGCAGCACGCCGCAAATGGAGTTCATCACCTACGAGATCGAGCTGGTTTCGCCGCCGCCGACCCAGCAGGCTGAGGAATTCACCCCTGCCGTCGAGGAAATGACCGTCGAGACGCCGGTTCCGGCTCCGCCCGAGCCTGAGCCTCCGGCACCGGAGCCTGAGGAAGAGGTCACGATCGAGCAGGAGGACCCGCCCGAAGACCCTCCCGAGCCAGAAACGGACCCGGTCACTGAAGTGGCGGACGACCCGACACCGGCGACGACCACCGAAGAGCCCGTGGAAGACGCGACGGAGTCCGGAGAGGACATCAACGTCCGAATGGAAGGCGTTCGCCGCGACTACCCGGCATACTACGGCAACATCATCCGACAGATCCAGAACTGTTTCCGGCCTCCACAGGGCCGCAATTTGGTGACGACGGTGTTCTTCTACATCGAACGCGACGGCTCCGTGACTGACATGGACTTTGTCGGTCGTTCAGGAAACTCAGAGTTCGATTTCAGTGCCTTGGGAGCCGTTGAATGTGCCGGTCGAGGGAGATTCGGACCTCTCCCCGACGACCTGCCATACGAGCGACTCCCGATCCAATTCAAGTTCGAGCCGCGAGGCGAAGTATCATGAGCATGAACGTGTGGAAGGGAATGACGGGTGGAGCCGCGTTGGTCGTGGGTCTCCTCTCAACGGCGGCTCTCGTCTCGGCCCAGGAGGAAGAATCGATTCCGGGCGTGAGTTTGGGGTTGGTCTACGAGAACCAGCCGCAGCCGGCATTGGCCATCCAACCGTTCACGGGACGGTTCGGCGGCGGGGGCTTGGCCCCTGAAGTAGAGGCCATCATCGGGCGTGACATGCGCAACTCGGATCGTTTCGAGGTGATGGACTCCCTACCGGCAGGCCTCGTGGGCGATGTCGTGGACTACAGGCTCTGGGATCGCCTTGGTGCGGTATGGCTCGTGACCGCCCAGGTCGAAGGCGCAGGTGACGGCTACGTGCTCATCGTGGAGCTCCACGATGTGATTTACGGGCAGGCGAAGGAGAGAGGGCGCTTTCGGCTCCCGGCTCCTTCGGACGACGATTTCCGCATGGCGGTGCATCGTATCTCGGACGAAGTCGTACGCTGGGCCACGGGCGACCCGGGCATGGCGGCGACGCGCATCGCTTTCACGATGTTGGACAACGACTACAACAAAGACGTCTACGTCATCGACTCCGACGGTGAGAACCTTCGCAAGGTGACGAACGATAGGAACCTCTTGTTGTCACCGGTTTGGTCGCCAGACGCTACGAAGATCGCCTTCAACTCCATGAAGTCCGGTGACTGGCGGATCTACCAGCTGGACCTCGTCACCGGCGCGGAGACACAGCTGCCGGACGTGAGAGGCGGTGGCGATTACATGACGCCTGCCTACCACCCGGACGGCCAGACGCTGGCGTTCTCAGTGACCGGTAACGCGCGCAGCGGAATCTTCACATACAACGTTGGGCGGGACTGCTGCCTGGAGTTCCTGACCGGTGGCAATCACTACGACCTGTCACCGTCGTATTCGCCCGACGGCGACTGGATGGCATTTCAGACCAATCGTTTCGGCTCCTCTGTGCCCCAGATCATGTTGATGCCCTCGGCAGGCGGCGAGGCGGAGACGCTGTCACCGTTCGAATACGGGGGGCGCGGCTACTACACGTCACCGGATTGGTCGCCCGAGGGGGATTTTGTGGCATTCCATGGCCGAATTCGCCGCGGGACGTACCACATCCTGGTGGCAGACATGGCCAACGATGGTCGTCGCCTGCGCCAATTGACGTGGGAAGGCAATAATGAAGACCCCAGTTGGGCTCCGGACGGGCGTCACATCGTGTTCGTGGGTGAGCGGCGCTGGGGCTTCGGCCTTTTCGTGGTGGACGTGGCCTCCGGCCGCCTCCGGCCTCTCCTAGCGGGTCGACGGGTCGGCGTTCCAGACTGGTCGCCGTCGATGGGTACGATCAACTGATCGGCGTTGCGCTCGCTCGGGTTTTGGCCTATATGCCTAAAGGCCTTTCCAAGGTTGGAAAGCGCATTAGCTTCGTTGCGACGTTCCATTTTGCCCGTGGGCGTCGCTCATATTGAGAACTAAAGCTCGTTCTAACCGGGAGCAGGGATGATCGTCCGTCGTTTTGCCGTAGCGGTCTTGGCCGCCACACTAGCCGTGGGAGCCTGTAAGGGTGACCCACCCCCGATGCCTGAGCCGCCTACGGCTGATCAGGACTCACTTCAGGCGTACCGTGACTCCGTAGCCAACGCCGAGCGTATGGCACGTGCAGCCGCAGCAGCCGCAGCAGCAGAAGCAGCAGCCGCTGCTGCCGAGCGTGCAGCCGCGGCCGCGGCACGCACCACGCTGATGGAGCAGGTCCTCTTTGACTATGACGAGTCGGCGATCCGTATGGATCAGCAGAGCCTTCTGCGTCAGAAAGTCGCGATCCTGCGCGCCAGTCCTCAGGTCCAGCTCCGTATTGCTGGTCACGCGGATGAGCGTGGATCGACCGAATACAACCTCGCGCTTGGCACCAGCCGGGCCGCGGCGATTCGGGACTACCTGACCGACTCCGGACTGCCGGCCAGCAGGTTCTCCATCGTCTCGTACGGTGAAGAGCGCCCGTCAAACCGATCCTCGAGTGAGATGGCTTGGTCGCAGAACCGTCGGGCCGAGTTCGAGATCACCGCAGGCTCGAGCGCGATCAACCCGGGCAACTAGCGGCATGACCCTTGCGGGACCCCTCTCCCGGGACAACCGGGGAGGGGTCCATGTAATATGATGACTGATAGTGTCAGGTATACGGCGGCTCGCGCACTCTTTGCGATGGCCGCCCTTGTTGCGCTCGGTGGCTGCGCCACCAAGGGCGACATTCGGAATCTCCAGACAGAGCTCATCGCGCTTTCGGCGCGTCAAGACTCCGTGCTGGATCAGTTGCGTATGGAGGCCATCTCCACGCAGGACACGCTTCGCACCCAGTCGAATCAGATCTTCGACTTCCGGGGTGACATCAACCGCCAGCTGCGCCTGATCGGGGAGAGCCTCAACCAGATAGAAGCTCTGGCCGGCGAGAACCAGCGTGGCATTCGTAGCATACGCGATCAGGTTTCGAACATGGGGACGCAGAGGCAGACCGTGCCTCGCAGCCCTGTTTCGGACTCGTCCGCGGTGGTCGGTGGGGCTGCGCCTGGGGGCGGAAACGCCGACCAGTTGTACGAGACCGCACGTGATCAAATGAATCGCGGCTCGATGACGACCGCGCGCATGGCGTTCGAGGAGTTCCTGCGAAGCCACCCGAATCACGAGTTGGCGCCGGATGCTCAGTTCAACCTCGCGCACGTGCTCGAGGAACAAGGGGAGCTGGACGAGGCGCTGGCAGCGTTCGGCGAGGTCCAGACACGCCACCCGACCGCTGAGAGAGTGCCCGATGCACTCTATCGTATGGCGCTGATCCATATCGAACGGGACGACGACGATGAGGCGATCGACCTCTTGGAGCGTGTCATCAACACGTACCCGGATGCTTTGATCGCCGAAATCGCTGCGGAGAAGCTCGCCGAGATCCGATGAAGAATCGGACGCATTCCGGGTACCCCAAACGGGGAGGCTGACGCATGCGTTGCCCGCAGTGCGATGCCACGGAGAACCGTGTGGTCGACACGCGGGCGAGTCGGGGTGGGCGTGCGGTTCGCCGCCGTCGTGAGTGCACCGTCTGTGACGCCCGATTCACGACCTATGAATACGTTGAAGAGCGGCCCATTCAGGTGCTCAAACGTTCGGGTGCGGTAGAGGACTTCGACCGCGCGAAACTCCTCAGTAGTGTGAAGATCGCTTGTGCGAAGAGGCCGGTGTCGGCCTCACAAATGGAAGTGCTCGTAGACGATATTGAGGACGGACTCTCCCTGCAGGCCGGGCTCGAAGTGCCCAGTGTTCAGTTGGGCGCTCTGGTGATGGAACTCCTCAGTCCACTGGATCGTGTGGCGTATGTCCGCTTCGCGTCCGTGTACCGGAACTTCCAAGACGCCGGTGAGTTCCAAGAGTTCGTCGATGAGATGACCGCGGCTCAGGAGCGTGAAGATCTCCGTAAGAACCAGGTCGAATTTCTGTTCTGATCTGACGACCCCATAGATGTCACCTATACGCAAAATCCGCGGAGAAATGCCGTTCCTCGATCACCTCGAGGAGCTTCGTTGGCGCATTCTGTGGTCTGTGATCTCGATCATCATCGCGGCCATTTTTGGATTCTGGCTCGTGTGGCGGTTCAACGTCCTGGAACTCCTCGTAGATCCAATTCGCGTCGCCTACGATGACCCCGATTTGAAGCTCCAGTATCTCGCGCCAGGAGATGCGTTCTTTGTTACGCTGAAGCTCGGGATCTATACGGGCGTCATCATGGCGTTCCCCATCCTGGCCTACCACGTGTGGTCGTTCCTATCGCCCGCACTGGAGAAGCGAGAGAAGCGAGCCATCGTGCCGGCGCTTTATCTGGGGATGGTCCTGTTCGTTGGTGGCATGGCCCTCGCCTACTTCGCGGCGGTGCCTGTCACGCTCGAGTTCTTCAAGGCGTTCCAAGCTGAATCCTTGAATGCGCAACTCGAGATCAACAAGACGTTGGGTTGGATCGTGAAGATGCTCTTGGCGTTCGGAGCGGTTTTCGAGCTCCCTATCGTCATCATGATCCTGAGCGTCATCGGGCTTGTGACGCCGAAGTTCCTGCGCAGCAAGCGCCGGCACGCGATCGTAGGAATCACGATTTTGGCCAGTGTCATCACGCCCGGTGACGTACTCGTCCTCACCGTGATGATGATGATCCCCCTCGTCTTCTTATACGAGCTGGGCATCTGGCTTTCCGTGATCATCTATCGCGCCAAGGACAAGCGCCGTGAGGAGCTTGAAAAGGAGCTCGAGCCTGACCCGACGCCGCCGACGGGGTCCGTAGAGGTCAGTGAGACGCCGAGGCATGAGGAGTAACGCTCTTCTTGTCGCGGGCTTAGCGCTCGCGGCTGCAATAGGCCCTCTAGGCGCTCAGGAACAAGTCGACTCGACGCGACTCAAGGTGATGGAGCGCCTTCAGCGCTTGGGCCGTCCACCGGGGTATGACAGCATCCTGTTCGTGCAGGACTCTGCTCGTCTCGAAGACGCGCTTCGAGGCAGGCGACCGAGTGGGGGAGGGGGCGATTCCATCACGGCTGCCCTCTTCGAGATGCCAGGCTTCACGTTGACCGAGTATCAGTCCGAGACGGCGAACTTCGATGCGGCCCAGCGGATCCTCGTTCTCACTGCGGCGGATGGCAGTCGGGCCCGAGTTAGCCGTGAGGGCATGAACGTGGAGGCCGACTCGACGATCACCTTCAATGATGCGAGCGGACGTCTCATCACGACCGGGATGACCACGTTCACGCCGCCGGACCAGGACCCCGTGGAGTCCGTGAGCCTGATCTATGACATCGAGGAACAACGTGGGTCCGCGTTCGACGCGTCGACGTCGTTCAGTGAAGGCGGCGGGCGATGGAACGTGACCGGCGACATGCCCTATGCGGCGCCGGACTCTTCGTTCATGTCGCACGCCCGGTTCACGTCGTGCGAACTCGAAGAGCCGCACTACCACTTTGAAACCGACCAGATCAAGATCATCGGCGGGAGTGTTTTGGTCGCGCGCCCCGTCCGGCTCTACTTCGCGGATGTCCCGGTAGTCTGGCTGCCCTTCATTGCTCAGAGCCTGTCCCAAGGGCGCGCCTCGGGGATCCTGACGCCACGTTTCAGCGTCAACGATATCGTGCGGACTTCCGGCGGCTACAGGCGCAGGGTAAGCAACATCGGATTCTACTGGGCCATGGGCGATTACTCGGACGCTCTTCTGGCCATGGATTGGTTCAGCGACAACTTCCTGAGCTTGACGAGCTCTGTACGGTACAAATTCAACAAGCAGTTTCTGGACGGTGACCTGAACTTCCGCAGGTATTGGCGGCAGGACGGCTCGAACGAACTCGCGCTCGACACGCGTCACAATTGGGACATCGACGAGCGGACCCAGTTGCGGATCTCCGGGCGATATGCGTCGAGCAACGACTTCGTACGAGAGAATTCGTTCAACCCCGCCGAGGTCACCCAGTCCATCGATTCAGAGGGTGGCATCAACCGTCGCTTCGATTGGGGGTCACTCTCCTTGGGCGCCAATCGCAAGCAGTATCTGTCAGACGACCGCACGGAGTGGACGCTTCCTTCCGCGAACCTGTCGCTGTCTACCATCACGCTCTTCCCCGCACCGTCGACTCGCGGTCGGTTCTACAACAACATGACGTGGTCGGGGAGCGCCAACCTGACCCGACGCACCGTGGACAAGGTGCAGCCGACCGAGTTTGAGTTCTCCGGGGCCAATACAGCGAACATGACGAGCGCAGCTCGCAGCAGCGTGAGTCTCGGCAGTTTGTCGTTCGCCCAGTCGGTGCGGTTGACGGAGCGCACGACGATGGGTGTGCCCGACGCGCTCCTCATGCTGGGTGACTCGGCCAGTCCCAGGGACCTCATCATGGGCTCGCCAGCGACCGACATCGCCCAAGCCGACCTGACGTGGAACGCATCGCTCGACTACCAGAAACAGCTCATTGGGTCGACTACGTTCACGCCGCGCCTCTCCATTTCCGGGAGTATGGAGAGGGCCGATACTTCGTTACTCGCGAGGGACTTCGTGTCAGCTCCCATGCGCGTGTCCTTTGGGGCTACGCTCAAGGGTGACCTGTACGGCATCCGGAACAATGTGCTCGGCTTCGAGGCGATCCGTCACAAGATCTCGCCCTCGATCACATGGGACTGGAGCCCGGAGAGTGCCCCCACCCAACTGCAACGCGATGTGTTCGGGGTACGCGCACTCCAGCCGAAGAACGCGATCGCCGTAACGATCAATCAGACGTGGGAGGCGAAACGGAAGCCAGAGGAACCAGACAGCATCGTGGCGGCGGCAGACACTATAGCTGTCGCGGACTCCATCATGGCGGCTGCCGTGGCACGGGCTGAGGCAGACTCGTCGTCGTTGGTGGCGGACACTGCGTCCGGCCCGGCTGAGCAACTGACCACCCCGCCGATTAGTCTCCTCGCCCTCCGCACAAGCGTCGTCCGATACGACTTCGTTCAAGCCGATTCCGTTGGGAATTTCCTGTCCGGCTTCGAGACGACGCGTCTCGCCAACCAGATTTCGTCGGACTATCTTCGAGGGCTCTCGATGTCAGTCGACCACGAACTCTTTGACGAAACACCTGTCGAAGGCGAAACGTCGAGGGTTTTTGCCCCTCATCTGTCGCAGGTAAATTTCTCGTTCGCGCTCAGTTCCAACTCGCAGATCTTCCGCTGGCTCGGATTCCTGGGGACGGACGAAGAGGAAAGCCCCGCCGACCAACAGGAGGACGAAGAACTCCAGGATTTGGACCCGTTCGAGGCCACGGGCCCGACCGATGAGTCCTCGATCGTGCCCGGGGGGCGGCGAGAGCCACGCGCGCCTCGCGCTCAAGGGTCGCGTGGAGGTTGGAACGCCAATTTCTCATACGCGCTGCAACGCCCGCGTGGGGAAGGGGCTCCCGTAAATCAGATGCTGACGGGCACCGTCACGCTTCGACCCACGGAGATGTGGGACGTGAGCTGGCGGACCGCGTATGACCTGGAACGGAATGCGTTCAATGACCATACGATTCGCCTCACCCGAGACCTGCACCGTTGGCAGGCCAACTTCGATTTCCTGCAGACCGCGACAGGGAACTGGTCGTTCCGGTTCGAAGTGAGCCTGCTCGACAATTCGGACCTCAAGTTCGACTACCAGCAGCGCAATCTCGATGTTGGACTCCCGTCCAGCAGGCGCCGGTAAGGACGCTCTTCTGAAGCGGACCCCGTTCGCTCGAAGTGTCTTCACACGTTGTCTCGATGCGTCCTCTCTGGGTGACACTTTTCCTGATTGAATTTTACTTAAGCTGGTGTATAACAACAACTTAGGGTTTGGTATGCCGTGTGCATATTTTCTGGTCGACACGAGGACGGGGCGGAGCAGCTCCCAAGGTCGATGGAGAAAGAGACGATGAGACGCGCGGTGATGGGATCTCTACTGATGGTCTTGGCGCTAGCCGCCTGCGACGACGACTATTTCGTGCTGGTCGACGAAGGGCCTGCGGCCCCTCGCGACCTCGTGGCGAGCTACTACGGGGGTGTGGTTACGGTGGGGTGGGAACTCGGATCGGCGTGGGACGGTGAGTCCTTCCGAGTCTATTCCCGGCGTGTCACGGACTCCGACTATCTCTTGATTGCCGAGGTCACCAGCTGTACTGGGGGCTTTTGCACATATGAGGACGCGAACGTGCTCGGAGGGGAGACCTACGAGTATTACGTGTCAGCGTACGACTACTACAACGACATCGAGACGTCGACCGACTATTCGGTTGACGTATACGTGCCCGTCGCTGTGGGGCCGCCCGCACCCGGTCTTGTCAGTGTGATTGCACTCGACAACGCCATCTACCTGAGCTGGGACCAGATGTCCCGTTCGTCGAGCGACTTCGCGTTCTACCGAGTCTACCAGGACGCCAGGAACGGAACAGATTTTCTGCTCGGTGAGACCGATTCTGAAGGATTCCTGGACTTGCTCGCCGTGAACGGCGAAACGTCGTGGTACTTCGTGCGTGCCGTGGACTCGGACGGCCATGAAGGACTCGAGAGTTCTGTTGCTCAGGGCACGCCTCGCCCGGACTACCACGGCGAGTGGGTGTTCGACTTCTTCGGGGAGCCAGCGTCTTCAGGCTTCCGGTTCCAAGAGAGCGAGGACACAAATCCGGTCATGAGCGGGACATCGTCGGATCGGCATTTCCGACTCGAAGTCGACCAGGCCGGGTGGTGGCTCGTACCGGGTCCCGGGACCGAGGTCTATCCGGCCGGATTCGAGACGACGGCGCTCAAGTGCCAGGTCGCGGCGGACGCGGGCTGCTCCGATGTAATTAGCGCTCCGGGCTCGGGCTACGTGAGCTCAGATCAGTTCCTCGAAACGCAGATGAGTTATGTGCTGCGCGTCATCGGGGACGACGGTGCCACGCACTACGGTGTGCTGCGGGTCGAGCTACTGGGGTACGATCAGAACGACTCAGCGCTCATGATCTTCGACTGGGCGTATCAGATCCAAGCAGGAAATCCGGACCTGGTGAGTGGGATGGGTGGTTGATGCGGTAGGGCAGAAGACTTCCAGGGCCTAGGTGACCCGGGCGCCATAAGGCGTCCGGGTTTTCTGCCTTCAGGCGTGCCAAGCTAGAATGTGCACATGGTGAAAGTCCTCGAGGCAGTTCCGAATTTCTCCGAGGGGAAGGATCTCTCAAAGATCCAGGCCCTGGTCGACACGATCGCGCGAGCGGGTGTTGAGGTCCTGGATTGGTCCGCCGACCCCGATCACCACAGATGTGTGGTAACATACGTGGGGGATCCGGGCGCTGTCGCGAAGGCGTCGGTTGATGCGGCGCGATTCGCGCGAGACCACATCGATCTGCGTGGGCACACAGGGGTGCATCCCCGGGTAGGCGCGCTGGATGTCATGCCGTTCGTGCCGCTCCATGCCATGGACATGGCGGAGGCCGTCACCGTCGCGCATAGGGTCGGGCAGGGGATCGCGGATCTCGGGGTTCCGGTCATCTACTACCGCGCGGCGGCCGATCCGCCCGGACGTCGGCTTGGCGATCTCCGACGTGGCGGCTTCGAGTCGCTCGCAGAGGGCTTCCCTGAAGGCCAGGAGCCTGATCTGCCTGTAGGCACCCAACGTCCCCATGAGAGTGCCGGTGTGACGTGCGTGGGGGCCCGAGAAGTGCTCCTGGCCTGGAACGTCTTCGTCGAGGGAATCGAAGTCTGCGACGCCAAGAGTATTGCTGGGTCGATTCGTGAGCAAAACGGGGGTTTTCCAGGGCTAAGAGCTCTCGGATTGCACCTTCAAGGCCAGAATCGTGTACAGATCTCTATGAACCTCGAAGATCCAGTAGTCACACCGCCTATCGCGGTTTACGAGACCATTGTGCGCGAAGTCGAGTCATTGGGGGGCAGAGTCCTCGAAACTCAAGTGATCGGGATGATCCCTGACGCCCTTGTGCTTCCGGCCAGGGCGGGCAGATTACACCTTCCTGACCTAGCACCAGCCCGTGTTTTGTCCCTCCGCCTCGACCAGCACGTACAAGACCGTCAGGGCACGAAAACGCAGACTCCGGACGACTCATGAGCATAGAATCGCTCAAAGAACAAGCCCGACGCCACGAGCAGAAGGAAGAGTGGCAGAAAGCGCTTGATCAATATTCGAAAGCTATCGCGCAGCTCGTCGAAGACGACCAGCCGGATACCGGACTATACAATCGTGTAGGCGACCTCTGCGTGCGAGTCGGCAATCTCGACGCAGCTATAGAGGCATATGGGCAGGCCGTGGACCTCTACATGGAGGCCTTCTTACCGAACAGCGCCATCGCAGTCTGCAAGAAGATCATCCGGAACGTGCCGGAGCGGCATCAGGCATATCTGCGCATGGGCCAGATCCGTGCGGAGCAAGGGTTCCTTCCTGACGCGCGCAGCAACTTCCTGACCTACGCCGAGCGTATGCAGCAGGCGGGTGACATGGAAGAGTCCTTCCGGGCCTTGGTGGAGTTCTGCGACCTCGCCCCGGACGAGACCGACATGCGGGTCGTGGTGGCTGAGCAGATGGCTTCGCATGACCAGGTCTCGGACGCCGTTGAGCAGCTCTCGATCGCGTACGGACACCTGATGGCGAAGGGTGACCCAGGGGCGAGCGCGGTGGAAGGCAAGATCCGCGAGCTCGATCCGAGCGCACCGGCGGCCGCGATGGCTCCGCCTTCGGACGACATGTCCAATGCGGACGATCTGATGGGTCAGTTCGCTGAGATCAGTGGCGAGGACGAGGATACGGCCGAGGCCGAGGC
>Ga0209402_10001423_pt1 | contig 26197 bp, 29 predicted proteins | sample ArcticOcean_MG_C_3_FD_187437 | JGI IMG/M metagenome (GOLD analysis project Ga0209402, IMG submission 187437) | Marine microbial communities from western Arctic Ocean - ArcticOcean_MG_CB8_126 (SPAdes) (version 2) | ecosystem: Environmental > Aquatic > Marine > Oceanic | place: Arctic Ocean... | reverse complement strand
TGGCAGAGGTTTTTGTGCCGGCGCAGATTTGGTAGATGGCGGATGGCCAAACGAAGAAAACCTATCTGCAGGTCAAGCGGCAGGCAAAAATATGGAAACAGCTTTTAACCCTCTAGTAAAAGCTATTACTCAATCTAACAAACCAGTGATTACTGCTATTAATGGTATCGCTGCTGGAGGCGGGGTTGGTCTAGCATTATGCGGAGATATAGTTATTGCAGCAAAATCAGCAAAATTTAAACTTGTTTTCGGCCCTAATTTAGGAATCATTTCTGATGTTGGCTCATCGTGGTTTGTGCCTAACTTGATAGGAAGAGCGAGGGCAAATGGCATGGGTCTTTTAGGAGATGATATAAGTTCGGAACAAGCTAAAGATTGGGGTTTAATCTGGGATTCAGTTTCAGATGAAGAGCTTCTCCCAAAAAGCCTTGAGATTGCAGAGAGACTAGCAAATGGACCAATTGATGGCCTAAAAGCTATTGTAAAAGCACACGATAATGCCCTTTCTACATCCTTAAATGATCAGCTTGATTACGAGAAAGACACTCAAAGAGTACTCCTAGACAAAAAGGAGTTTAAAGAAGGTGTATCTGCTTTTGTAGGAAAGAGAAAACCAAATTTTAGAGATCTTTCTTAGTAAAACTCAACTCCAGCTATATCTACTTGAGCAAAAAAATCTTTACCAAAGGCCACGATGCCTAGGGTTTTTATTTTAGACGAAGAAAAACTCTTGGAGGTATCTCTTGAATACTCAAATGAACTAAGAGGCAGGTCTATTACCTGCCATTCCCGTGTTACGTAAAATTTAGAAGCATAATAATTCCACGGGAGCATTCTTGGCGACCTGAGGTGGACATAGTATTCATTATTATTACCTCTAACTTTAATCCTAATACCCTTTAGATCTTTACTTCTAAGATTTACATCAGACCTAACTTGAATGAACCCTCCGTTGTTTTCTGTACTAACATTTCCTTCTAAACGATAAAAAGAAAACTCTTCCTCTTTAAGTTCCAAGATATTAACTTCAGAAATTCCACCCATTACCTGATCAGAAAACGGAACCCAATCTGCCCTGACATCTTTTAGATTATCAATAACTTTTGAATAACTACCCATCGATAGAAATACACACAAAAGGATAAAACTTTTTTTCATAATACTTTCCCTAAAATAAAGAATTATAAAGCATAAGGATCAAGCGTTCGTAATTGAAAAAAAATTTAAAAGAGTTAGAGTAATTAAAAATAAGGGGAAATTTATGACTAAATCAAAGCAGTTCTCAACAAGGTTAATTTTTTTAACCTCCTTAACTGTTTTCATTCTTGGATCATGCAGTCAATCGAATGAAGAGGATATCAGTAGTTCTGTCTCAAATTTATCAGGGTCATCAAATATAGGCTTAATAAATGATGAAAGAATTATTGCTGCTGAAAGCGAACCAGGGAACTGGCTTTCGCATGGAAGAACCTATGAGGAACAAAGATTTTCTCCATTAAACAAAATTAACAAAGATACGGTTAAAGAATTAGGGTTAGTTTGGTCGAAAGACATGGGTACAAATCGTGCGTTGGAATCTACTCCAATTGTAGTAGACGGAATAATGTTTTTTACAAGCACTTGGAGCAGAGTTTATGCAGTTGATGCTTTAACGGGTGAAACTATATGGACTTTTGATCCTGAAGTTCCAGGAGAATGGGCAAGAAAAGCCTGTTGTGACATTGTTAATAGAGGTGTTGCTGTTTACAACGGCAAAGTTTATTCAGCAAGCCTTGATGGAAGACTATTTTCTCTTAATGCTGAAACTGGCGATAAGGTTTGGGAAGTGGATACAATAATTGATAGAACAAGAGCCTATACCATAACTGGTGCACCTAGAGTTGCCAAAGGTAAAGTATACATAGGGAATGGAGGTGCTGAATATGGTGTCAGGGGTTATGTTACTGCTTATGATTCTGAAACTGGCGATCAAGCATGGCGATTCTTTACTGTACCAGGTAATCCAGCCGTAGGATTTGAAGATCCAACTCAGGAAATGGCTGCAAAGACATGGAAAGGAACTAATTGGTGGGAATTTGGTGGTGGAGGAACGGTTTGGAATTCAATTGTTTATGACCCTGACTTTAATAATATTTACTTAGGAGTTGGAAATGGCTCTCCTTGGACCAGAGAAATAAGATCACCTGGAGGAGGAGATAATCTTTTCTTAGCTTCAATTGTTGCCGTTGATGCAGATACAGGGATTTACAAGTGGCATTACCAAACCACCCCGGAAGATAATTGGGATTACACTGCAGTACAGGACATGGCTCTAGCTGATATGGAGATAGACGGTGAAAAGAAAAAAGTATTACTGCAAGCTCCAAAAAATGGATTTTTCTATGTTATAGATCGATCCGATGGAAAAGTTCTAAGAGCGCATCCATTTGCAGCTGTTACTTGGGCAACTCATGTTGACCTAGAGACAGGTAGACCTGTTGAAAATCCTGCAGTAGATTACTCAGAAAATGGCTCATGGGTTTTACCCGGTCCATTGGGAGCCCACAATTGGCAAGCGATGTCGATAGACCTTGAGGCGGGACTGGCTTATATACCAACACAAGAAAATCCTTTCTTTTATGCAATCCAAGAGGACTATAAAAAAACCGGAGTTTATAAAAGAAACCCTGGAAGATGGAACATGGGCATAGAAATGAGCTCTCTGGCCCAAAATATCTTAAATAATTTAGAAACTATGCCTAATCCTGGAGGTTATCTTAAAGCTTTCAACCCCCTCACGGGTGAAACGAAATGGTCTGTTCCTATTCCTCATTATTGGAACGGTGGAGTCTTAGGCACTGCTGGAGGATTAGTCTTTCAAGGAGATGCTTTAGGCATGTTCTCGGCATATGACAAAGAAAACGGTGAAAGATTATGGCAATTTAATACTTATACGTCGATGCTTGCTCCTCCAATAACCTTTGAAATAGATGGCGAGCAGTATGTATCTATCTTAACTGGATCTGGTGGCGGAGACTTGTTCGGAGGAGAACCTTTACCGCCTATAGAAATCCAAGCTTCACTAACTTATAACAACTTTGGAAGATTGTTGGTTTTTAAACTTGGAGGCAATCAAACTCTTCCTATTCCCAATGTAAGAGACAAAACCATTCCTGAGCAGAAACTTGCCAATGTCAGTGTTAAACAAATTCAGAATGGTGAGAGTAACTACAATGATTACTGTGCCGTTTGCCATGGATTTATAGTGAAATCTGCTGGAGGAATACCGGATCTAAGAAAAATGTCAACGGGAACCCACGACACCTTCAATCAAATAGTGCTAGAAGGATTATTGGCTAGCAACGGCATGGCTTCTTTTGCCGATGTTCTTTCAGAGGAAGAAATAAAGAATATTCATCATTATGTTAAAGCAAGGGCACACGAAGACAGAGAAGTCGCTTTAGGTAATCTAGAAGCACCCCAATTTACTTGGTTTGGTCAAGACGAATAGTTCTTAGTTCTGAATTAAAGTCTTTGGAGGTAGAGTTCTAGGAGCAACCTCAACGAACTCGAAAGAGGGAACACCTTCCTCCTGCTCTCCTTGAGATTCATATAAATTAGCGTTGTCGGCTTCTTTGTCCTTGTTAACTACCCCGTAAGTTTTCTTTCCATTCAACTGTTCTCCTTCTTTTAACTTAAGAAGAGCAAATTGTGCTTTCTTATAATTTTCCTCGCTCCATTCAAGTTTATAGGCTCTCGGTTTGCCATGAACAATTTTGGCTTCGTCTAAAAGACGCACCCACAGATATAAACCGCCTTCTTTTCCTGTTTCCTTTTTAGGCTCTTCTACAGCTACCCAAATTATCCTAAATTCTTCTGGTAGGTTCTGTGCTGAGGGCCAACCCAATATATTGGTGTAAGTATTCCAACTAAAGAAATAAAAAACTGTTACTAACACTACACCCCATAATTTAATCTTCTTTGTGAAAGAGGTATAGAAACAGAACAATAACAATAAGCTAGCGATCAGCAAATAAGAAAAAATTAATAAAAGACGCTCTTCAACCATATCTATTTAGAATTACCCATGGCCTTAGTAAGAAGTTTTTTAGGGAATTGATTTAAGTCTGTAATATTCTTTTGACCATCAACAATAAATCGCAATGCTGTTTGTTCATCGCCAACACCTGTTAAGAAATGTTCTCCATAATATATTAGCTCAACCGAGGGGTTAAGTTTTTCAACCTTCACGGTTACTGGCAATGGTTCTTGATAATTAGATTTATAATGCAAAAGATTAATGACGTATTCTCCAGACTGCAAACCTCTAACTGTTACTGTTTCTTGATTAATAGGGTTTGAAATAATCTCTCCTTTTGAAGTTATTTTATCTGCTAAATTTCCTCTATCATCTCGATCTAAATGCATTAAACCTGTATCTCTATTATGGTACCAAACTAACCCTCCTTGAGGATCTTCCACAACTGCATCTACGTCATCAGGGTGTTCATCTGGCCATTGAATTGAAATTAGAACTTCAGCTTTCGTATCTATAGATCCAGCATCTTGAGAATTATTGATAAGCATAAATGCTATAGCAAACATAAATGCAAATCCCAACAAAGCATTGAAAAGGAGATCAGTAAAAACATCCTGCTCATCTCCTTTGACAAGGATTTTATGCTTCATCTAATACTTTTGAAGATAGATAATTTAATATTCTAGTTAAACTTGTATCTAATAAAAAATACTGAAGTTTTAGTAAGATACTAGTCACAAGTCCTGTCAAGGTTGTATAGAGAGCTACAGCCATACCTCCGCTCATTTTTGATAAAAGCTGCTGGATTATCTGTGGATCAAAATCTTTTATTTCTCCAATAGGGAGTAACATTAGAATAAATCCTATAACTGTGCCAGTTAAACCAAGCTTTAATAAAATGTCGACAATCATGTATCCCAATGCATGCCTGTTGACTAATTCATCTTCTAAGAGTGATAAATAGTTTTTATCTTTTTGTAGATCTTCTTGGTTGGAGGCTTTAAGTTTATTTAACCAAACAGAAGTAGTAGTCACTTGATCTGACTTTAAACTTTCTATTTCTTTATCCAAAGAGAAACTTAAAAAGTACCAATGAGCAGTTGCTAAATAATAGATAGCTAATATTATCAATGAGATCTTGCTCTGATCAGAGACAATAATAAGATTTAATACACCTAAGCTATAAATTAGATAGGTAAAAAATATAATAACCCCTAATACTGCAGAGGATTTTAATAAAAGATGCTCGGATTTAAGTTTAACTGCCATGTTTTTGTTGCCTATGAAAGATCGTTCAATCCACAAAGCCTGTTGTAAGAAATGAAGCTTACCTTTTTAAGGTAATATTTACCAAGACTAGTATTCAAAATTAAATATGTCCTGACTGACCGCCATCGACCTCTATAGAGGTCCCACTAATATATGAAGCAGCATTTGTACAAAGAAAAGTTATTAAAGAGGCTACTTCTTCAGAAGTTCCATATCGACCTACAGGCACAGAAGATCCATTATTTTTAATAACATCTTCCTTTTTTCCACCTGTAGCTTCTGCAATTTCTGTTGCTGCTCTTTCCCACATAGCGGTATGTATAAGACCTGGAAGAACTGAATTAATCAGAACACCATCAGAACCATATTTTTTTGCTAATGACTTACTCATCGAGATCATTGCGGCCTTTGTTGTTCCATAATCTATTAGCGCTGCATTGGGGTATTTTCCTGCAGAGCTCGAAACCATCACTACTCTGCCCCACTTCTTCTCTCTCATATTTGGAAGAAATGCTCTTGTACATCTAACTGCTGAGAGAAGGTTCAACTCATGTAATTGTTGCCAATCTTCATCTTTCATATACAAAAAATTTCTTGAAGGAGAAGCTCCAACATTATTAACCAAGATATCTACAGGTCCATCAACTTGTACTAATTCTATAAAAGAGTCAGTCGATTCTTTATTGCCCATATCAGCTATAAATCCTTTTATAGAACCATTCTTAGTTCCAAATGAAGATAACTTATCGACAGCTTCAGAATTTCTTGCACAAAAACTAACGTCTGCGCCGTACTCAGCTAACATCTTAACTACAGCCTCTCCAATGCCTAAGCTTGCTCCAGTTACAACTGCTTTTTTGCCTCTTAAATCTAAATCCATCATAACTTTTCTCCTTTATTTAAGTCTAACTTCATCTTCGTATTTCCTCTTTCATATCTCATGTCATGATAATCAAGATCAAGATTAAAACCACTGGATTTATAAAGATTAAGCGCAGGAAGTAATTTATCATTAGTAACTAGAAATATTTCTTTTGCACCTTTGTGTTTAGCAAAATCTATCGATGCATCTATCAACATTCTTCCTATTCCTTGACCTTGAAAAGACTTTTCTACAGACATTTTTGCCAATTCAAATACTTTAGGTGAAATACAGACCATTGCTGAAGTTCCAATTATTTTATCTTCCAGAAGAGCAAAAAAAATCTCACCTCCTTTATCTATGACGTAAGATTTAGGATTAGATAAAATCTTTATATCTTCCTCTTCAACAACAAAATATTCTTGGATCCATTGTAAATTTAATGTTTTAAAACTATTTGCATAGGCCTCTTTGTAAGTATCAATACTAATATCGTGTAAATCCCCATTAACTAACATCCTAAGTGCTTTTCTAATTCTTAATCTAGACTAAAAGTAAGACCTGCATTATTTACTAACCTAGTGATTAATTTTTTTCCCATTGAAGGTGCAGGTGTGTAAATTCCTCCCTCAAGATCTAAGCAATCTTTAACAAGACAAACCGCACTCTCAGCTATCATCTTGGAGGTAGATCCATAACCTGGATCCATATCCCCTGTAACAGTTGCATTTAGTGTTTTACCGTTTGGCATGTCAGCACAAAAAAGAACATTAAAATTACCATTCTCTCTAGATTCTTGTGAAGGCCCTTCTCCTGGAGCAGGCATATCATCGCCTACCAAAGGATTCAAAGTTGCCATGAATTCTGCTCTAGCTTTCCCCTCATCTCCGGATCCCGCAATAGACATTTCGTCGTAGCAAAAATCTTCTCCATAAGCATGACCCATGAGAGCGTTAGATCTATGAATATTTTTTGTATTAATCGAAGCCATAATAAATGGTGTAATCCACATTTCTAATTTTTCGTCGAAAAGTGCCTTAGAATCATCTAGCTGATCGGGTCCTTTAAAACCACCCGATAAAGAAAAAGGATTTGCCAAAACATTTATTAGTTCAGGTTTCTCTCTTAAAGTTGACATAGTTGCACTCAAAGAAGCAACTGTTCCACCAGAGAATTCTCCATGCATTGCCCTAACCCTTCCCCTTACATGAGGTGCAGGCATGCCATATTTTTCTTTAGCTGCATCCTGGACAAATAAAACACCTAAATCAAAAGGTATACTGTCGAAGCCGCATGAAAAAACTATTCTTGCCCCAGATTTTTTAGCCGACTCTTCATTTTGCTTAATCATTTCATACATCCATCCAGGTTCGCCTGTCAAATCTACGTAATCAGTTCCTGCCTCTGCACAAGATGTAACAAGATCTGACCCGTATAACTGATATGGACCAACTGTTGTTAAAACACATTTAGCATGAGAAGTCATGTTATCTAAACTATTCTTATTTTCGCTATCCACAACCAACAATGAAGTATCTTCGTGCGCTCCTATTTCCTCTCGTACTTGTACAAGCTTTTCTATATTTCTTCCAGCCATAGCCCAAGTTACTTCTTGATTATGCCCATATTGGCGAACCATATATTCGGCAACCAATCTTCCTGTGAAGCCGGTTGCTCCATATATAACTACATCAAATTTCTTTTCATTGCTCATTTCAATCTCCTTTTATTTTTCTATTGCTTCTATAAATTGTGTTGTAAAACTTGTTTCATGACCCGGTGAAGGGGCTTTAGGAATATATTGAGCAGCTATTAAGGACAACAAGGCAAAACAAGCTCCTATATAAAATACTAAAGAATGCGACCAAATCCATACTAATCCTAGTGCGGCTGGAATAATAACAGCAGCAATGTGATTAATAGTGAAAGAAACACCTGCACTGCTAGCCATATCTTTGGGATCAGCTATTTTTTGAAAATAAGTACTAATTGCAATAGCCATAGCAAAGAACATATGGTCCAGAATATAAAGACCTGCCGCTAAAGTAGCATCATCAACAAGGCCATAAGAAATAAAAACAATTATTAATCCTATATATTCAAGTGTAAGTGCTTTACGTTCTCCAAATTTACCTATCAATTGACCAATCCTTTCAGCAAAAAACCAATTAAAGGCATAATTAATTAAAAATAAGAGGGTTACTTGTGAAGCACTGTAACCAAATTTCTCAACCATAAGAAAGGCTGCAAATACCACAAATATTTGTCTTCTTGCGCCTGATAGAAACGTCAGCAAATAATATAACCAATAGCGTTTTCTAAGTACCAGGTTTTTATTCTGTACAGTTTTTTCAGGGAAAATAGGAAAAACAAGGTACATAACCAACGCTAGAATCATGCAAAGGCCACCGGCTATAAAGAAATTAACTAAATAAGAAGCGTTAAATATTTCTAATAAAAACCATAAAAATCCATAAATAATTAAGGATGTTAAAGAGCCAATGGCTATAAGGCGTCCTAACACTTGAGGAGCTTCTTCCTTTGAAAGCCACTGTAAACTTAAGGACTGTTTAACTGCTTCAAAATAGTGAAAACCGATACTCATTAGAACGGTTGTAAAATACAAACCAAAAACAGTTGGGAAAAAACCCGTCATACAGACTCCAAGTCCCAATAGAGCCAAAGCAAAAACAGCAAAAATTTGCTCCTTTATAACAAGAAGTATAAAAACAGTCGTGAAAGCTAAGAAACCCGGAACCTCTCTTAAACTTTGCAATATTCCTATTTCTACTCCAGTAAATGCTGCCCTTTCTACAACAAAATTATTTAACATTGCTGACCAGGCATTAAAAGCTATTGGCATAGCTACCGTCATAAGGATCAATAAGGAAATAGGATTTACGAGATATGCTTTTGAAGAAAGTTTAAAATTCTTTAGCATTTATGATCCTCTAAGCTTGAATATCGCTACTAAATTAATGGTCATGATGCAGCTATCATCTTTTTCATCAAATAGATTTACGTCCACATCAACGAACTCATGCCCCTTCTTTTCATAAAAACTTTTTATCTTCATCTCAGAAATAATAGTAGTCCCTAAAGGAACTGCTTTGAAATTCTGCGAAATAGTTTGAAGATGGACCCAAGGATTCATGTATGCATTGCCAGCCAGTGCCCAGTTAGAACACCCCAGTAGAAAAGAAAAATTTGAGAAGCCTTCCTTTTTGGGTTGAAGCAATACAGGCAGTTTGCTGTTTTCACGGAGATACGTTAGAGGATCATCTCCTCCCCAGAAAAAACGAAAAGCCTGGCAGCCATCCAACTTCAATTTTTCCCATAATTTTAAGCTAGCTTGAGGCGGAACATAGTCTTGATCAGCTATAGGATCATTTCTTCTTATTGGTACAATTGGTAGTTCTTTAGTTAAAGAAACCTCAGCATTGGCGCTTACCAATTCATTTGATTTTATTAAAGTAGTCAAACAATGTGTATCGTTTAATATGTTTAGATCTACCTTAAAAATTTCTCTGTCATACAAAGGAGAGGTGACCCGACAATTAGCATAACCATGATTCAGCCAATCCATGCCCCATTTTTCAATAACTGGATGAACAAGGTAAGCTGAGACAGTAACTCCAGGAACAAGACCTCCCTCAAAACCATACTGTTTTGCTAATTCATCACCGTGAATCTTGTTTGAAGAATCAGGTGCTGTATTTAATGCTATTGCTGACCAAGAATCCAAACTTAATAACTCCAATTCATTCAGCGATTTTAGATTGTTTAAACTAAATAGTCAGTTTTTTTAGGAAGTCAAAAGCTCTTAATGCTTGATTTGAAGGTACAAAAACATGGTCATGAAAATAACCAGCAATTATATTTGCACTAATATTTTGCTCAAATAAAACACTTGAAATTTTAGCTGTTAAACCAACCGAAACTAAATCGGAGTGCACTCCTAAAGATATGCAGCGAAAAGTAGCCTGGAACTTGATATTAGCCTGCTTCGCTTTTTCTTTTTCGACCACTAAAGTCAAACCTTCTTTTTCTAAAAAAGATGCTATTGGTTTAAGGGAATTAAATTCTCCGTAATTTGATCCCGGCATAGAACAAAAAATATACTCTTCTTCGGATAGAACTGGAGAAAGGTTCTCCAGTAACTTCTTTAAATCTTTTTCACCCACCATTGACTTAAATTGCTTACGTTTCTTTGTTCAAACTAGGTCTTAAATAACCTTGAGTTCTATGAAAAGACACTCCTAAGACCACGATTTAAGGTTGCAGATACTGCCGAACAATGAGTCTCATCTTCTAATATTGCAGTTTTAAGAATAAGGCCTTTGTAGTTTCTGCTTTGTAAAGTTTTTGATAAAGCCTTTACGTTAGAGATCATTTTAAAAGTATCTGCTTGCTCTCCTTCTTCTTCAAGGTCTCCGATGGATAAAAATACATTTGCGCTCAGCTTATTATTATCTTTTGCATAATCTTCTTCTACTTTGAGAATATATTTGTTGTCCCACCAAATAGAAGGACTTCCAAGAACATATCGATTAAAAGATTCTGGTGAAGTAAATAGAGTGTAAAGACCAAATAGGCCGCCCAAAGAATAACCACAGTAGGTCTGATCTGAACTATCTGTGTAATAATTTTTATTTATCAAAGGCTTAACTTTTTGATCAATAAATTCTAAGAATTTTTTTGCTCCCCCTGGTTCTGCCTCAGGCAGATCCCCAAATATTTTGTACATCTCTTTTTGGGTAGACATCCAGACCAAATCATTAGTTGGTGTTAGATCTCTATTTCTAAGACTCATAGAGTCATTTGAGTTTTTACTCTTATAATCAATACCAACTAAAATAAAATGGGGGAGATCATTCACTAGTTGCATCAAAGGTACAGAGCTCATTAAACCGCTAAAATTTGAACCTGCGTCCGTTACATAAACTACCGGATATTTATTATTCTCCTTCGAGTAATTTGGAGGAAGTCCTACGTTGATGTAAAAATTTTGATCTATTTCTTTACTATAAATTTCTAATTGTTCCGTATTTTCAATACTAAACTGTCCCATCCTTATTTCTCCTTATACCAATCTAAATACGACCCCATTACCTTAGAAAATTCTTCGAGTTCAGATAACCCTAAGAGATGTTTTAAGGCTAAAGGAAAATCTTGAGCTAAATTCTTACTAATAAGATCAAAACCTTTTTCCTTAATTATCTCCTGATAATGACCTTCTCTAAGAAATTGAGCAAAATCGCATACAAATGAAATATCAGCAATAGTTAAATACTCACTCACAATAAATTTATTTCTAGATAATGACGCTTCTATTCCACAAAGGTAGAATTCATAAGCAGAGACCATTCTGCTATAACCTTCATTCGTTAAATTTTCTACTTCTAATAAATAAACCTGAGCCTCTCTAGCAAAAACAAGATTAGCATCTAGGTAACTGTCTATCCTAGAAGCTTCAAAATCACTTTTTCCATACAGAGTTTGGTGCTGGCTAGATCTTGCAATTGATCTAAGGATACTGTTTGATTCAAAAATACCAATTTCTCCATCAGGACTATAAGCAGCAGGAACAGTTCCAAAAGGTTGAGATTTTAGAAATTCTTCTGTTTTATATAAAGCTCCTGCAAAACCCCTTTTCCCTTTACGCAAATGAGGACTGTCTTGAGTCATCTCTTCTTCTGAAAGCTTTCTAGCATTGTAATCCCATAGCCAGGAGCTTAAATTCTTTGGCTTGTCTCCAATAATTTCTATTTCTACTCCGCCAATATTAGCGGCTATAACTGACTTCCAAACCCTAGGATTTGGTAAATAAGAAAATACCCTTAAAACAGACCCCACGCTTTGTCTTATTGAGTCTCTATAGCCTTTTTAAATGCAGGTCTCTCAGAAATTCTTTGAACATAATCTTTGATATTTACCATGTCATCAGACACACAACCTAGGTTATTGCTCATAAAGCATGAATGACCAAGCATCAAATCAGCTCCTGAAAAATTACCTATCAGATAGTCATTTCCCTCTAGGGCTTCGTTAACAGGCTCAAGAGCTCTGGCTAATAACCTTTGGGCTTGTCCTAATACTGTAGCATCTCTTCTTTCTTCAGGTAAAAGTAAAGTATGAACAACGATGGTATTCATGGAAGGCATAACCATACCCTCGCAATAATGAAACCACTGTAGATATTTGGGAAACGTATCTGAATCCACACTTGGTTTCAAACCTCCATTCTTATGTCTCTCAAGAATATAATCGATAATTGCTCCTGATTCCCATATTTGAATGCCATCATCTTCTAAAACTGGAACTCTCCCTAAGGGGTGTCTGGCTCTATGTTCATCTGATTTCAAATCTTTAGGATGAAAAGCCATTTTATTAAGTTCGTAAGGTAATCCTAGCTCCTCTAAAAGCCATAAAACTCTTCCGGCCCTAGAATTTGGTGCAAAGTGAAGTTTCAACATATTCTCTCCTATTATTGAAATATTAATTCTAAGGTCTGTAAGCCTAAAGTCTAATACTTTTTATGAAGCACGCTAAGAACTACTACCTCCATCTGCCATATAGACTGAGCCTGTTATAAAACTACTATCTTCACTGGCCAAAAAAAGCATCAATTTAGCTATTTCTTCAGGTTGAGCATAGCGCCCCAGAGGGATACTGGATTCTATGTCCCCTTTAACGTCTTTCTTATCTTCCGAAGTCATTCCTTCTTCAAGCAAACGCATCATGTCCGTTTCTACTGGAGCTGGGTTAACTGTATTCACTCTTATATTCATGGATGCGCATTCTTTAGCAGCTGATTTCATTAAGCCAATAACTGCATGTTTACTCATTCCGTAAGGAGCAATAGAAGGTGTTCCCATGACTCCTGCAGTACTTGAAGTAATTATAAAACTTCCTCCTCCTCTGAGTTTCATCGCAGGTATTGCGGATTGAAGACCTAAAAAAGGGCCTTTCGCATTTACGGCCATCACATGATCAAATTGATCTTCATCATATTCTTCTATGGTCGTAATATCTCCTGCAACTCCCGCGTTTGCTAGAAAAATATCAAGACCCCCATATCTTTCTTTAGCTAATTCTACAACGCTATTATTATCATCTGGCTTAGTTACATCTCCCGCAAAATAACTTATCCGATTTGATCCTATCTCTTCACAAGTTTTAATAAGAGAGTCTTCATCTAAGTCCATTATTATTACTTCAGCGCCTTCTGATATAAATACATTAGCGGCAGCTTTACCTATACCTCCAGCTCCTCCTGTAATAATTGCTACCTTTCCTTCAAGTCTATCCATGGCTTTTAAAATATTGTTTTACTAATTTAACCATAAATTCTAACCGCTTGAATAGACAAAACGTTAAGGTAAAAATAACGAAGATTTTTTAAGCAGAATAAGTCACCGTAATCTCTTTTATATTTTAAGACTGTTCAGGGTTTATACCCTTAAAAGCACTGAAGTAGTGCTTAACAAATTTCATATCCTCTTCAATATTTCCTGTAGGTATAAATAAGTCTCCGATAACAATACATTTTCTCGGAGCATCTATGGCTAAAAATAATATCTTAGCTTGAGTAAGTTCCGCTATCCTAAGAAAACCTGTTTTCCATTTATCTACTTTTTGCCTTGATCCTTCGGGAGCCATTCCAATCATTAAGCCTTTTTGTTTTTCTACGATATCTGCAACATTGTTAATAAGAGAAGCTGGTTTTTCTCTATTAACCGGTATCCCTCCTAACCATTTAAAAAACCATTTCACTCCTGGTTTGAAAATAGAATGCTTTCCTATCCATTTTATTTTTGCATTCAAACCAATAATTACCAGCATTCCCAATATAAAATCCCAGTTAGATGTATGAGGTGCAGCTACTATGATGATTCTCTCTTCATTAGGTATTCTTCCATTTATACTCCAACCAAAAAAACTGAATACCGTTTTCCCTACCCATTGAGAAAAATACCCTCTATTCCCTCTAAGATGATCAGGCACATGTTCCTGAGAAATGAGTTCAGGCTTTTTCTTCACAATTTGTGTCTTGGTGATGTTCGAATTCAAGTGTTGAATGAGAAATATCAAACTCTTCCTTAAGTGCTAGTTTTACACTACCTTTTATAAGCTCAACTTCCTTTAACTTATCTGCAGTCACTACTATATGAGCTTCTAATGCAACTCTCGTTTCATCTAAACTCCAGACATGAACATGATGCATTTCCTCTACTCCTTTAAGTCCTTCTACGGTAGATCTAATATCTTCTAGCTCAAGGTTTTTAGGAGTCCCCTCCATCAAAAGATGAATTGTTTTAGGAAGCATTACAATTCCTTGCCATAAAACGAAGCCTGCTATTAGAAAAGTCAGTAGTGTATCTACCCAATACCATTGATAAAGAATTATAAGTGTTCCGGCAATAACAACTGCTATAGAAGCGAAGGCATCTGAGAGGTTATGTAAAAAAGCAGCTTTCATATTCATATTATTTTTTGACATCCTGAAAGTAATCATCGCTGTGATCATATCAACAATTAAGGCAATACCTGCCACTACGACTATGATCCATCCAGTTACGGCTTGGGGTTCTATAATCCTCCAAACAGCCTCATAAACAAGGTAAAGGCTAACAACAATTAAAAGCGTAAGGTTAATTAAAGCAGCTATTACTTCAGCTCTTTGATAACCAAAGCTTTTAAATTCATCTGCAGGCTTTCGACTTATCTTCCTAGCAAACAAGGCTATTCCCAAAGAAGCAGCATCGCTCAGATTGTGAAGTGCATCAGCAATTAAAGAAAGACTGCCTGAGATAACGCCTCCAATAACCTGTGCAAAAGTCAAAAAGAAATTAATCCAAACGGCGAGAATCAAACCCCTATCACTTTCTGGAGCGTGATGATGGTGGATGTGTCCGCTCATTGCTATTTTCTCTTCAGCACTTTCATTAACTCTTCAATTTTGTCATTTAATTGCTTGTCTGATGAAAGTGAATTTTCTATACATTCCTCAATGTGTTTATTGAGTATTTTATTTTCCACCGAGGAAAGAGCAGATTTTGCTGCCTTAATTTGATTAAGAATATCAATACAATACTGATTTCCCTCAACCATGGTTTGTATGCCTTTGATTTGCCCTTCTATTCTTCTTAAATTAGGAATTTGGTTTTGGTGACTTGTATCTTTCATTATTAATATTTAGTTAGTGACAAGATTTACCGTATTTCTTTAACCTGTAATAGTTATAAGGCAAAGGAGTGATGAAGCCTACAAATAGCATTATTGGAATAACCCACCAAACCAACACTCCTCCAGTAAGGACTACATCAGTAATATTCATGGCAATTTCCATTGAAATCATTGACACTAAAGACATTCCAGTTGCCGTCTTTAAAGCATCATTAAGGTCCATCTGACGAGATAATATAAAGGTTTCAAGCATTATTGAAGTGATCAATCCATTGATAATAGCTAAACTCATGATCCAAATAACAGGAAAAGGTTCCTCTGCCATTTGAAAAAGGAAGATGGTCCCAAAGTCTCCGATGGAACAACCTAACAAACACCACAATGTGTTTTTAGACGCTGTTCTCCAAGTAGACTTACAAGTCCAAGAAATTGATTCAATAATATCTGATATACCCATGGGGGGTATATTATATACCACTAAATTAAATTGCTAAACTTCCTGATTAAGATTTTTATCATTCAATCAAGTAAGATAATTTATAGAATCTAATTAAGTTAAATATTTATATTCCAGGAAGTGCCATGAACAATACCCCCGATCAAATGAAAACAGATGCAAATATGCGAAAGGTTGCTTTGACTGCCTTAGCTGGAACAAGTATCGAATGGTATGATTTCTTCCTCTATGGGGCTGCTGCAGCTCTGGTTTTCCCGACAGTTTTCTTTGGTGATACCGAACCTGCTACTGCTTATATCTTATCCTTTCTAACCTTCGCAGCTGGATTTATAGCCCGGCCTATAGGAGGTATTATTTTCGGACACTTTGGAGATCGAGTAGGCCGTAAAAAAACTTTGGTGATGGCATTATTATTGATGGGAATATCCTCAACGTTTATAGGACTCTTACCTACTTATGCCATGATTGGAGTTACCGCTCCTATTCTGCTGACAACATTACGATTTGCGCAGGGATTAGCAATAGGTGGTCAATGGGGAGGAGCCATGTTACTAGTCACTGAAAGTGCACCTGATGATAAAAGAGGTTATTACGGAGCTTATGCTCAAGCTGGAGCTCCAGTTGGTGTTATCCTAGCCAATCTAGCTTTTATATTAACTAGCGCTCTTGTTTCAGAGGAATTTTTTATTACTTGGGGCTGGAGAATTCCCTTCCTTGCTAGTGTAATTTTAATAGGTATCAGTATGTATATTCAACTAAACCTTGAAGATACTAAAGCCTTTAGAGAGTTGGAAGCTTCAACAAAAGAGAAAGAAATGAATGAAGCGGAAGTTAGTAAACCCATTAATCGTTCTCCTGTCCTAGAGGCCATAAAGAAATACCCTCAACGAATTGCCCTTGCTGCAGGCGCTTTTTTGTCAGTTCAAGTTACTTTCTATATCTTAATCGCCTTCTTATTAGCTTATGGGGTAGCTAGCGCCGGAATGTCTCGCGATGATATGTTAATTGCAGTATTAATAGCATCAGCCACAATGGTTCCCGTACAATTTATGTTTTCGGCTTATTCAGATAGACATGGTAGGCGGGGAATCTTTATGTTGGGAGCTGCGTTAACAGCCATTTGGGGCTTTTGTGTTTTTCCTTTAGTTGATACAGGAAATTTTTGGTTAATTGTTTTAGCTATTACGGGTGGTCTCACCTTTTTATCCATGATGTATGGACCTCAAGCAGCTTTTTTTACCGAGTTATTCAACACAGAAGTAAGATATTCGGGGGCTACTCTTGGTTATCAATTAGGAGCGATAGTAGGTGGGGCTTTTGCTCCCACAATAGCCGCTAAACTCTGGGTTGATTATGATATCTTTTGGGTTTCTGCTTACATAGCCTTTGCTTCAATCCTTAGCTTGCTATCTGTCATGATGCTGACTGAAACCTATAAATCAGACCTATCAAATACAAAATAAGTAAAAAGTTATTGCTTCTTCTGTCCCTTTTTAAAGCTTAAAAACCCCAATTGTTAACTACCAGCCAAGAAATAGAAATTTTAAGGGCCCAAATAGATTGAATTAACAAGACAGTTAGAGTTGTGAGAGTTCCTCCTACCCTAAATACACTTTTTCCTTCCGGTCTTGTTAAGCCATAAGCATGTGCAATTCTGGCGGCTAAGAAAACATCTCCCAGCAATCCCGTAGCTAAATTAGGTATTTGTCCTGCTGTCTCTAATAAGGCAGATAGGACCAGAAAGAAAAGCGCATATTCAACTAAATTACCATGGGCCCTAGTTATTTGAAGCATTTCTAAACTTTCACCAGTTCCCATGAGGGTGTCAGTAGAGAATCTAGTTCTTATGGTTTGCAAAGCAAGAACTATACCTAGAAGGCAAAGTGCGCCTGCATAAAATAGTGTCATCATATCAATTTCCTTTTTTAAATAAATTTTCTAAAACAATATTAGCTAGCATCTTCTAAATTTTCAATATTTCTAAATTTTTAATTAAATTCCCAAATCAAATGCTCATCAATCTCTTCTCTTTTAAGATTTAAAGTATAAAAGTCTCCGCTCAACCATGCTTTATATTGATTCATAGAAAAGTCACTATCATGGCGACCGCTATTACCACCAGCAATCACAAATTTAGAATGAAAAGGGTCCGCTAAATCAATAACCAAACGATATGCAGGGCCATGGAAAACTCTACAAGGAACTTCATCTTCATTTATTATTCCAGGACCTTTTCCTGCGTGTACTGCCATACCTAGAGTGGTAGGACTTCCTCCTATTTCATCAGGACCTATTTTTAATTTATTCCAAGGTTTATGTTTATTAAGACGGTGTCTAAAAGCTATCTTGTGCAAATTTCCCCACCTCCATTTAGAGCAGTCATTGCCTAGTGATAGCTTAACTCGGTCTACAACTGTTCTCATTTCATTTTGTATGATTGTTTTTAATAACTCCTCATGATCTACCCAAGGTGTTCCTGGAGATAGGAAAGAGCCAATATCAAAACGATTTAATCCTGGTGCAGCCATTGGCAACAAACTAATTAAATCATCTTCAAGTATTTCATTCATAAATTTACGCTGCCAAAACCTATCTAGAAAAGGGTAATACAAACAAGCTCCGATTGAATCTACACTTGCAGAGCTATTCCACTCTCCAAGTAGTCTTGCTGCTAATATAACTTCTTCGTCTTCACTTTCTTCAAGTACTTTAATGAGATCGGGCAAGATATCTACGCTACGTAAATCATGTAAATCTAATTGCATTGCACAGAAATCTTTGACAGAGAAATTCTTCTTTTGACTTAATATCTCTCTAATCCGATTTGCTCTCGAATTGTGTGTAGGAAAGTTGTGAATATAGAATTCTCCTTCTTCTCCCATCGTGTCGTTATTAGCTGTCAAAGAAAAACCACTTATAGGATTCTTTTCCACTAACAATTGATCTGGCATAGCAAGATTGAAGTCATACTTGTCTATCCAGCCCGGTAAAGGCACAGATCCTGTAACTCCTTTTCTAACAGGAGTAGTGGTTGCTATATATCTCTCAAGCTGACTGTCTTTATCAACACAAATTATATTGTTTACGAGCGGACAGACATCATTCTCAAATAAAAATTCACCAAATTCTTTTGCTGATTTAGCGGTTGGTAACAAGGCTAAGGCTCCTGCTGAAGTTGGTACATTTTGTAAAGACCAATAGAGACTTGTCTGGTATTGATTCTTCTGAGATCCAGACATTCCAAACTCATTCATGAATGGCTCCAAAAGAACACCGTGATGAGTTTTTTGAATGCTTATAGAACTATCAGATTGACCTTTAACTTCAATAATCTCTTCTTGAGTATCCAAATCCTTCCAACCTGATTGAGTTCTATATTTATCATCTTTCACCTCTTCAACGAATAAATCATAACAATCAACAAAACCAGTAGTTAATCCCCAGGCTATATCGGGAGTAAATCCCATCATAAAATACGGAACGCCAGGAAAAGCAGCACCAAAAGCGTCCCAAGATCCAGCATTGAGATGAACGTAAAAAAAAGTATTTGGTAAGGAATGTGGTTGATGAGGGTCAGTAGCTAGTATGGGTTTGCCCGAAGATGACAATTTACCGGTAATCGCCCAATTATTGCTTCCGGAGAAGGAAGGTACGTTAACTTCCGGATAAGCTAACTGAATCATTTTTGGATCTAGATTTTGTAAAGGTTCTTTAAGATCACTAATCAGAGCCTTGTCTTCATCTGAAAAGTGCAAAACGTGATTGGAAAAATAATCTACCCCGTGCGTAGCCATTAGACGCCCTAATACCATCTTTTCAGTCCAACTTTTATGTTGAAACCATGAAGTAAACCGGTATCTTGCTGCAATATCCATTCGAGTGAACAACCGAGGTTCTACTTCAGCATGGAGGAACTCTGGAGGTATTTCTTCAAGAGACAACACGTAAGCATTAAGTCCTTCAAGGTAAGCATCAGCTATCCAGTCTCCTTTACTCTCGGTAAGACCTGTTTGGCCACCATGTACATTGAAAGCTCTTTGAAAAGCATCTTGCTGAACAAAGCGTTCTCCTAATAAAGCTGCAGCCTCACCATTTGCGTAAGCGCAGCTTAAGTGTATCTGCCATAACCTTTCGTAGCCTGCTGCATAACCCATTCCTCTATAAGCATCTGCTACAGAGGTGGCAAACACATGGGGAATTCCTAGCTTATCCCAAACAATCTCAAATGGTCCGTCTCCCCCCTCAATTCTATTAATTTTTATACTCATTCTTACCTATAGCTTTAACTAAGTTCCACAAAAGGTTTGATAAGGCTGGTCTGGAACAGGTCCAGGAATAGCATAAGTTTCATTTCCATTAATCTCATCAAAAGGTTTTTGTAAAACAAGTAGAAAATCAGAGAAAGGTTTTATATCACCTTGCTGAGTTGCCGCAGTAAGTACCTCTTCTACTGTGTGATTCCGAGGAATATATATTGGATTAACTGTATTCATAATCTCAACAAGAACTTCTTTTGTATTTTCTTCTTGTTCTAATCTTCCTTTCCAGCGTAATAACCATGGATTAAGGTCACTAGGATCTTTAAAAAGTTCCAATAATAGATGGTCTTTATCCTCTAAGGCCTTCGAAAGACGCCTGAAAACAAGAGTAAAATCTGCTCCTTCTTTTTCCATAATAGAAAGAAGATCTTTAATTAATTCTAAATCAGACGGATCCTCTATGGATAAACCAATTTTTGATCTCATTTCAGCCAACCAATATTTTTGATATATTGGCTCAATGTTTTGAATCGCTACTGTGAGTAATTCAACTGCTCGATCTTGATTTAAATCAACCAGAGGTACGAGGGTTTCAGCTAATCTTGTCAGGTTCCAGGTTAATATATTTGGTTGATTGGCATAAGCATATCTGCCTTTTTCATCTATCGAGCTAAATACAGTGTCTGGCGAATACATGTCCATAAAGGCACAAGGGCCATAATCAATAGTTTCACCCGAAATTGTCATATTATCGGTATTCATAACACCATGAATAAAACCTACGCTCATCCAACGAGATATCAATTTTGCTTGAGCATTACAAACTTCCTCAAAAAAAGTTAGATAGCGATTTTCAGAATCTGCTGCCCTAGGATAATGACGATTAATACAGTAATCAGTTAATCTTCTTATTTTTTCTATGTCACCTAGAGCCGTGCCAAACTGAAAAGTACCGACACGAATGTGACTTGATGCAATCCTAGTTAAGATGCCTCCTGGTAAGGCTGTTTCTCTATAAACATTTTCCCCAGTCGCAACGGCTGCCAGAGACCGTGTGGTTGGAATTCCAAGCATATGCATGGATTCAGAAATTAAATATTCACGCAATACAGGTCCAAGCGCTGATTTACCATCTCCACCTCTAGAAAAAGGAGAAGGGCCTGAACCTTTTAACTGAACATCATGTCGCCGACCTTGTATATCTATTATTTCACCTAAGAGAAGCGCTCGTCCATCTCCAAGTAGCGGCGAAAATCCACCGAACTGGTGACCTGAATAAGCCTGAGCTAGAGGCTCTGCTCCTTTAGGTATCTTATTACCCGAAAAAATAGCCAATCCTTCTTCTGAATCTAATGCTTTCAAGTCCAAACCTAATTCCTTAGCTAGAGAATAATTGAACTTAAGTAACTTTGGTTCAAGCAAAGAGTCAGATCTAGATGGAGCAAAGAAATCTTCAAGATGATGAGCAAAACTATTATCAAAATAAAAATCAGAGGTTTCTTTATTTAAAGTCATGAATAACTACTATTATTTAAATGCCAGCCTTAAGTCTAGCAGTTATTAGAGGTAACTGTGCACGACCCTGGAAAGGCTCAGAACCAATTAAAAAAGTTGGGGCCATTGAAATTGATGCGGATTGTGCTCTCAACCTAGATGTCTCAAGATGTTCAAGTCCTCTTGTCTTTACATACCTCTGCCAAGCATCTCTAATTGATAAACCTTCGCTTACTTTATTAACTTCACTTTGAATATGCTCCATAGATACAAGTAATTGTTCAATATCTTTTGACGAATCTATTTTACCTCCATCCCGCCAAAGGTAGTTAAAAACACTTAGAACGTAATTATCAATAGCGTCACTATTAACTCGAAGTTCAACCTGTAACCACATCAAACCCATATCAGCAAACTGACAATCTGTTTCTTTATAAATATCGATTAATTCATGAGGCGCGTATCGGTTTAAATCATTGGCTACGTATTCGCCACGTATACGATAATGCTTGGTGCTTCTATCTTCATCATCTACCTCTGTAGTAGGAACTCTCAAAGGTTTACTCACAATAGGTTGCCAGTTGATTAAAATACCTTGTTCTTTTAATTCAATAATCGATTGCAACGATAGATAGCTTTGCGGACTCTTGAAATCAAAATAAGTAGTTAACTGTTTAGGTGACATTAAAAGCTCAGGAGCAGACCTTGGCTCCGAAGCGCACTTGACTAAGATTTCTTCCTCGACATTAGAAGCAACTTGGTAGCCAACATCGGGGGGTAAGCCCTGACGACCACTTAGCAGCCAACTAATTCGAGGTAGGTTTTCGCGACCAAAAAATTTTTCATGTTGAGGATCAACAATTGATTCGTTAGGTAAAATAAAAGTAGGAACTCCATATACGCCTGCATTGAAAGCAGATTCTTGTAGCTGAGCATTCTTAGATGCACCTTCACCCTGAGCGTACTTGAGGAACCCATCTATAGGTGCACTAATTTCTTTAAGAATGTTAACTATTGCTGATATATCCTCAACATCCAGCTCTCTACGCCAGAATGGTTCGTAAATACTGTCAACATATCTCTCAAGCAGACTACCTTTTTTACATTGCTCGGATAGTTCTTCAAAACGTTTTATCCAGAGCATTCCTATGGCTGGAAGATCAGTGTTCCAAATCTTTACGGTACCTCGGATAGTTTTATTACTTAAATTCGCGTACCGACGGCAATCAAAATAAGCATATTTCACACCAGACCATTGCTCTTCAGTACGGTTTTGTTTTGTAACTTTTTTACCTTCTTTATCTAGACTGGCAGAGCCTAAATAGCTTGGGATATCCAATACGAAAGGACGCCAATCAGCAGTTAGACCTAGGCCTAAAAGCATTTTCCTAGTAGGTTCAACTGCTAAATAAGCATAAGGACTCTTGAAGTCGATATAAATAATGAGAGGAGCTTCTGATTTAAAAGGAAGTGTCTCTTCAGTAATAGTTTTTTTGATTTCTCGCATAATTCTAAAATTATATATTTATAAGATAGATAGCACGGACAATCAATACAGCACCAAGGGATAATAGAATGCGTTGAGTCCAAGTAAAAAAGGTTGCATCCTTAATTTTATCAAGGACCTTTTTCCCAAGCGTAGTACCAATAACAGAAGCAGTCATGGCGGCTAACAAGAACCAAAGCATTGGCCAATCTTCACTAGAAGCCGAAGCAGATAACCCACCAAAAAAGATGATTTTAGACGTATGCCCTAAACTTTGAGCGACGGCCTTAGTCGCTACCACTTGATGTCGAGTCATATCTACACGCTGGAAAAATACATCCAACAAAGGACCGCCTACACCTGCAAGTATGTTAGTTGCAACCACTACCATGCCAGCAAATAAACCCACAGGTTTTTTGGTTACATCAAGAGCTAAATTCTTCGGAAGAGCCCATGCAATATAGGGCAACAAACCTAATGCTAAAAGAACGGTAATTCGATCTGGTACAAAGGCTACAAATACAAGAGCAAAAAGTGCTATGACATTGCCTACAAATAAGGCTGTAACAATGGACCAATTGATGTCTTTTCGGTTAAGCCAAGCTCGATAACCGTTCGAGGTCAACTGTATAAGTCCATGCAAAATCATAGCAGAACTAACCGGCATAATAGTGACCAATATACCCATAAGAATGAGACCACCAAGCATCCCAAAGATAGAAGATAAAAAAGCAGTGCCTAAAGTAGCAAGAATGACAATAACGGCAAATAAGAAAAGACTCATAACAAAAGTACTCTAATTAAATCTTGGATTATTCCTGCCAAGGATTATATGTACCAAAATTCCATAAATGACCCTCTAAATCCTTGCACGTATAACCCCTGCCTCCATATTCTTCATCTTTGATATCTAGAACAATTTCAGCACCAGCTTCTATAGCTTTTTTATAGTGGGAATCCGCATCATCAACAACCATGAAAATACTTGCTGTATTCTGTCCATGTAATTCAAGAGGAGAAGAATTTAATTTACCAAACTCATCCCCTTCATGAGCTTTCCCCAGCATAACCATACAATCTTCATAAACTAACTGGGCGTGAAGGATGCCACCCGCTTCGCTTGGCACTACGAGGTGTTTTTTAAAACCAAAAGCAGTACACAACCATTCTATAGCCTCCTCGCAGTCGTTATATCTTATGGAAGGAACTATTTTTGAATTTTTACTCATGACTTATCGCTATTATAAAACCGCCGAGAACTTATAAAATATATTATAGTCATAATACCAAGTTAGAATATTAGAAGAGGATAAATAATATGAAAATAAACGACACCATTGTGGGCTCTATAATTATCGGCGTACTTATAGGAGGATCAATTCTAATAAGCCAAGGTGGAATTGAAAAAAGACAACCTCATTTTAAAATGATACAAGGCCCTCACTTAGATTCTAGTCATAATAAAATTATGCTAAACAAAGAAATTATCTTAGACAGGGGCAGTAATTCAAATGTTGAATTTCTTATTAAAACTGAAGGTCAAGATGATCTCGCAGAAGACATATCTAAAAAGATTGAAAAGGTAATCAACGAAGTATTAGGTTCTCTTCCAGAAGATTTAAATATTAAAATAGAAGTAAAGACAAAAAAAGATTAGGTAATAATTTCTTCTTACACAACAGCTACAGGAGCTATTCCTATAAACTACATGATGCTTAAAGAGTTTGATTAGAAAGATGCATATAGATCTTAGGGTTTTTTTAAAAGGCTTTTTTACCAGATCTTATCTTTCTATATAACATTGTTATTCCATAAATAAACCAAACAACAACAAAACCCCACCACAAGGCAAAGAACCAATCATTTTTTGTTGTTCCATTCCAAGCCAGTCTTTCAAAAACTATACCTTCCATAAATAAATCAAAGGAGAGTAAAAAAAAGAAACCAAAAACCCATACCAAGAAAAAATAAAATGTTTTCATCTCTTCCTATTCATTATTTTCTTTTAAGAAAAAGACAACTGTATAGCTTCTATCTTCAAGACAAATTTCTAAATTTTTATAAGCACTTAATTCTGATATTGCATCTGCCGAAGCATAAGTTGTCCAACCTAAAGCTGTTATTACCGCTATGCTAGGTATAAAAAAAGACGCAAAAACACCACCAGTTGTCGCTAAATCAATTAAAGCCAATAAACCAGCAGTGCCGTAGACGCCTCCAACTACCTTCATGGGTACTTTTATGCGTCTAATTTTTCCTTCAACTTCTTCTGAACAAATGTATATATCATCGTTGATCAATTCCATAGATTTATTAGGTTCAACCAATACGTATGCTGGAGTTCCTTCAATATTGATAAATTTATCCTCATCTGGAGCTGAATTCACGCTATTTACTGCGCAAGAGGCTATAAACATTAATACAAGCAATCCAATTATTAGATACTTCATCCCATCTCAATCATTTCTTTATTTGAAACCCTTTATCTATCTTGAAGGTATATATAATATAACTTAAATCAAAATAAATTCTTAGGAATGCAATCATGAAAAAATTATTTAAATACTTTGGTTATGCCATCCTAGGGGGTTTGGTTGTTTCATCTCTATACATGGTTAATCTTTTTATCATGCGACCCTACTCCATTGATCATTTCCTAGCCAAAGAGTTGGTAATGGATATGGTAGATTCTCCTGAAATGATGACCTACCTTGGAATTTTTGATAATTACAATGTTATTCTGAAACACAATCAAAAATTATCAGTGTCTTCTCTAGAAGATGCTGATCAAGACCATGCTGATAGAATTAAACGCTTAAAAATTCTAAATAAATACGATAGTAAAAACCTCAGCGAGATTCAAAAAATAACAAAAAAAATTGCTATTTTTGATGTTGAAAATGATATCCATGAATTTGAAAACTTTAGATTTCACTCCCACCCTTTTAATCAGATAAGTGGTGGTCATTTAAATATTGTCGAGTTCATGACTGACACTCATCCTGTTAGAAATTACAGAGAAGCCTCTGACTATATCAAACGAGTTGAGAAGTTTAATGAAATCTTTACAGCTGATTTACTTTGGCTTGCGGAACAAAAGAAACAAGGAATCTTTGCTCCGCAATTTGTTTTTGATCATGTCATTCGCCAATTAAAAGAATTG
>Ga0209402_10001420_pt1 | contig 26218 bp, 23 predicted proteins | sample ArcticOcean_MG_C_3_FD_187437 | JGI IMG/M metagenome (GOLD analysis project Ga0209402, IMG submission 187437) | Marine microbial communities from western Arctic Ocean - ArcticOcean_MG_CB8_126 (SPAdes) (version 2) | ecosystem: Environmental > Aquatic > Marine > Oceanic | place: Arctic Ocean... | reverse complement strand
CCCGTCGTTCCGCTTGCAGGGATGCCGCCTCGGTCTGCCTGGATTGCCCGAAGGTCGCGGCGTTATCGTCGGGCATCATGCTCGTCTCAACAAATTGAGTATTAAGGCAAATCCAATACCAGATGTAACTCAGCGTTGAAAGATAATGCCCATGCCGGCTGCGCTCAACCGAGAATGCCGCCGTCGATGATAAAGGGTTGGCCAGTGGTGTAGGCGCTCTCATCGGCGCCGAGATAAACGGCGATCGCGGCAATTTCCTCGACCGTACCAAGACGCCCAAGCGGCTGGCGGGAGATGAAATCCTTGCGGGCCTGAATTGGATCATCAAAGGCGTTGATCCGGTCGTCGAGGGAGGGAGACTGGACCGTGCCGGGGCAGATGCAGTTGCAGCGGATGCCCTGGCGCAAGTAATCGGCGGAGACGGATTTGGTCAACCCGATTACCGCCGCCTTGCTGGCGCCATAGACCGCGCGATCGATTATCCCCTTCAAGCTGGAGCAGACCGAGGACATGTTGACGATCGAACCACCACCAGCCTCGATCATTGCTGGTAGGAAGGCGCGGATCATCCGGTACTGCGCCTTGACGTTTAAATCGAACGAGAAATCCCAGTCATCCTCGCCACAGTCGAGGATTGAGCCGTGGTGGACGAACCCGGCGCAATTGAACAACACATCGACGGCGCCAATCTCCTTGGCGGTATCGGCGATGGCCTGTTTGTCGAGAACATCAAGCACTCTGGTCTCAACGCCGGCAAGCTCATTGAGCTCGGCGAGTTTACCCGCGTTGAGGTCGGTGGCGATCACCCGAGCGCCCTCGGCTGCATAGGCCTCGACTGAGGCGCGTCCTATGCCCTGCGCCGCTGCGGTGATCAGGGCGGTCTTGCCGCCTAATCGATTGCCCATGTCGTGCTCTCCAGTAAGTTTATCACCCTGTGTAACGTCCGACTGGTCACGCCAGCAAGCCCGTTTCCCAGTCTCCGGCGCTGGTCTATAGTCTGACCAACCCTGGGACGGAGAGACCAACATGGCAGAGCCTGGACATAATTCTGGAAATCGACTGAGCGTGCGCCTGCATCCCGCCGATAATGTGGTGACCGCGCGGATCGACATGTTGGCGGGGACGGGTATCGACGATGAAGGTGTTTCGGCCGCGGAACCGGTTCCGTCGGGTCACAAGATCGCCACTCGATTGATCACCAAGGGTGAAGAAATTCGAAAATATGACCAAGTCATCGGCTTCGCCACCCAGGATGTTGCGCCGGGCGAGCATGTTCATGTCCACAATGTTGAGATGCGTGACTTCGACCGGGACTATCAATTCTGCCAGGGGGTTACGGCGACTGCCTTTGTTCCGGAAGCTGATCGCCGGACCTTCCAGGGCTATGTGCGCGGCAATGGACGGGTCGGTACCCGCAACTATATCGGTGTGTTGACCAGCGTGAACTGTTCGGCGACGGCGGCTAAATACATCGCCGACTCGGTCTCGGAAGAGCTGATGGCCAAGCATCCGACTGTCGATGGGGTTGTCGCTCTGACTCATTCGACCGGCTGCGGCATGGCCGGTGCAGGTGAGGGATATGCCAATCTTCAGCGCGTGCTATGGGGGTTCGCACAACACCCTAATTTCGCCGGCATCCTGATGGTCGGGCTGGGCTGTGAGGTCAATCAGATCGACTTCCTGCTGGAGGCCTACGGACTGGAGCGCGGGCCGAAATTTCAGACTATGACGCTTCAAGATACCGGCGGCACCCGCAAGACGGTGGCGCGCGGGCTTGGGCTGATTACCGACATGCTGCCAGAAGCCGGTAAGGCCCAGCGCCAGACGGTGCCGGTAAGCGAGCTTACCCTGGCGCTGCAATGTGGTGGCTCGGACGCCTATTCCGGAATGACCGCGAACCCGGCGCTGGGGGCGGCGGCGACATTGCTGGTTCAGCATGGCGGCACCGCGGTTCTGGCCGAGACACCGGAGATCTATGGCGCCGAACATTTGCTGACCCGCCGTGCGGTGACCCGCGAGGTTGGCGAGAAGCTGGTCGAGCGGATCAAGTGGTGGGAAGACTATTGCGCGCGCAATGGCGGCGAGATGAACAACAACCCCTCGCCGGGCAATAAGGCCGGTGGGCTGACCACGATCCTGGAGAAGTCGCTGGGCGCGGCGGCCAAGGGCGGCGTGAGCAATCTTTGCGGCGTCTATAACTATGCTGAGCGAATCGACGCCAAGGGCTTCGTGTTCATGGATAGTCCGGGCTATGACCCGTGCTCGATCACCGGACAGGTCGCCAGCGGTTCGAACGTTGTTGCCTTCACCACCGGACGGGGTTCCTGTTATGGCTGCAAGCCGGTGCCGTCGTTGAAGCTTGCCACCAACACCACCATGTACCGGCGCATGGAAGAGGACATGGACATCAATTGCGGCGAGGTCCTGGACGAAAACCTCTCGATCGACGACATGGGCGCGCGGATCTTCGACAAGGTCGTGCGCACCGCCTCGGGCGAGCTGACCAAGAGCGAGGAGCTCGGTATCGGCGATAACGAATTCATCCCCTGGCAAATCGGCGCGACCATGTGATTGACGCGCCGTGACGCTTGACCGAGCTGGCACGCCGTGAGGGATTTCGAGGGCAGCTACCTCGGTCAACTTCGCCAAATCATCGGCAATCGGGTTATGCCGAAGTGGGCGAGGACATTACCCAAGTGATGAGGCGCGAAGTGCGCGAGGAGACTGGCCTAGAGGTTCTGGACGCCAAGGCCTGGGGTTTTCCCTCAGACCCGACTTACGAGATCACACTGTATCCGAATGGCGACCAGGTTCAGGCCTTCGGGCTCGACTTCTTCGCCCGTTCATGGCGCGATGGTTTGCATGTGGATGGGGTCGAAACCGCGGCTCTGGATTGGTTTTCGCCTGACGCATTGCTCGAGGCGATGTTCGCCCATCGTCGGGCGGCCGCGCGTTTTCAGATCTACAAGAGGACCGGCGAGTTTCAGGTTTATTGACGACGCGGCATGACCTCGTCCTCTGCCGTAAGAGGAGTTGCTGAATGTTCGATCCAGGCCAAGATAACCTTGACAAATTTTTTGACCGACCGATCAAAGTGACCGAGGCGCCGAGCGCATTTTGCGATTGCCATGCCCATGTGTTCGGCCCGGTCGAGCGCTATCCCGCTGCGTCCGATGAGCCGGCTGAGGGGTTGGAGGACTTCACCACCGGCGCCTACCGTGAGGTCCAGGCCCAATTGGGCACTAATAGGGTCGTGCTGGTACAGCCGGACCATTATGGAAACGATCATGATTGCCTGCTCGACGCGATGAAGATTTTGACCAAGAGCCTGGATGGGCACTCGGCGGATTTGGTGCGCGGCGTGGCCGCGGTACATGCTAGCGTTAGTGATGTTGAGCTTGAGGGTCTCCTCGCAGCTGGAATAATTGGTACCCGTTTCAGGATGCGCGGCGGCGGGGAAGGGGATGGCTGGGAAGCGGTCGACCGATTGGCCTGGCGGGTGCATGATTTCGGCTGGGATGTAGATCTGGAAATGGACGGCTCCGACCTGCATGAGGTCGAGCAAACAATCCGCGAATGGCCGGGGCGGGTGGTACTGAACCATATCGGTCTGTTCTCGCGGACCAGAAACCTCAGCCAGCAGGGCTTCACAGCGCTGACCCGGTTAATTGACCGGGACAAGGTTTGGGTCAAATTGTCGGCGCCCTATGAGATGTCTCGGGATCGCAGGATCGATGATCCGGCGGTCGCCGATTTCGCCCGGGCGTTGGTTGACTGGGCGCCGGAGCGGATGGTCTGGGGGTCGAACTGGCCGCATGTCTCAATGCTCGAGAACCCACCGGAAGACCTAATGTTGCTCGATCGGCTTGTAGATTGGGTCCCGGAGGAAAGCCGGCGAACACGGATACTGAGAGACAACCCCGCGAAACTTTACCGCTTTGCCGCCGAAGATCAGGTGGTTAAATCCTAAGGGGTTACTCAGGCGGGTTTGATGCCAACCAGCCGCATGTCGCGTGGGGCGCCCAACTTGAATTTCGCCGGCTCCGAGCGAACGTCGACCAGACCCGCTTCGACCAAAAGGCGTCCGAGACTATCCGGGGTGTAGCCCCACTGATGCATCATCAAGGGGTCGCCATCGGCTGGATTGCCGTAAAAGGCCCACATTGTGCGTTGCGCGGCAAGGCCTTCCAGGTCGTTAGCTGCCTCCGGCGCCTGGAGCAGCTCGGCGCAGGCGGCAAGTAGGTTCGGACACTCGATGATCAAACGTCCGCCCGGCCGCAGTACCCGGACCCATTCGCCAATGGCCATCGGCGCGTCCCATCTTGCCAGATGCTCGATCAGGTGCACGGATAGTATCTCGTCGACAGATCCATCGACAAAGCTTGACAGATTGCGGGCATCGCAGACCATGTCAGGTTTGGGGCCTTGGCGATCACCAGTCGCGTCGATATTGATATAATGGGGAAGCAGCTTGTCGCCACAGCCGATGTTCAGCCGAACCTCGGCTGTGGTGGGCGACCGCTGGGGCGTCGTTGGGGCCAACGCCGCGGCTCGCCGCAGCGCTTTGTCCCATGCGGCTGCAACGATCCTGGGGTGCAGCTCAGCCTCGACTGCCACCCGCCCGGCTTTGGTTCGCCGGATGGTCTCGGGCCAAGTCCGCAGCATGCTGGAAATGGCAGCTCCGAGGTGGTCATCGACGCATATATGGGACTCAAACGGCTTGACGTTTGGGAACGGTTGGGTTGCCACGGGCCGGTTGTGCCACAACGCATGGGCTAGCCGGTTAGGCGATTTGGTGACATAGGTTGGTGCCTGTGAGGTTGGGGTCAACACGATATGGCAGGCTGATAAAGCCTTGGATAGCGTTGATGGAGACCATTCCAATCCCTTGACCGTGAGACCGGGAGCGCCATTGCGGATCTCCTCGGCCAAACTTTCCGCAGCATCGCAGACCACGGTCAAGTCGAGGCTCCGACCAGCTAAGCCGACTAAGAGATTTGGCAGGCACGCAAGCAGTGGAGCGGCGTTCGACTGGCGCCCGAACCAGAGTAATCGGACCGGGCCATCGGGAAAGCCCGCCGGCTCCTCGGTTCCCATACCTTCCAGACAGTCAGGAATAACCAACGTCGGCGTCTGCCGCGCGGTGATGAGAGCCGCCAGTTCCTGTGTCGGCGCCGTCGCGAGCGTCGCGAAGGTCAGCAGGGACTCATGCACGGCGGCGTCAGGGCCGGTGAAAACATTATCGCAGATGTCGACGATGACGGCCTTGCCTAGGTCCGCCGCGTCGCCGAGATAGGGGCCGAGATTGTACGTGGTCTTGAAATTGATATAGGTGTCCGCCTCAAAGAATGAGCCATCGCGCACCATCGCTGGGACATCACGATCGATGACCAGTTTCAGGTTATGGCCGAGCTTGGCAAGATGCGGCGCGATTTCCAAACATCGTAGCCGAACGCTTGCCACGCTCGAAAAAACCCGGCCATCGAGTTTTCCGAGTGGGTGTGGGACGAGGAGAAAGACGCGCATTTGAGCGAAGCGCTCCCAGAGAGCTTTATGGATGCCGAGGACTGAATATCGCCGCCGCTACAAAAGAGACGGGTCCCTGAGGAAGTCGAAATCGCATCCGGCATCAGCCTGCAAGACGCTGTCATAGTATAGCTTCTGGTAGCCCCGCGGCGGGCTTGGTACAGCATTTTTGGGCAGCTCGGCGCGGCGGTGTTCCAGCTCAGCGTCGTCGACCAGTAGATCAAGCGACCTGTTCTTGACGCTGACCCGGATACGGTCCCCGGTCCGAACCAAAGCCAACGGCCCACCAATTGCAGCTTCTGGGGTGACATGCAGGATGATCGTGCCATAGGCGGTACCACTCATCCTAGCATCGGAAATCCGTACCATGTCCTTTAATCCGGCGCGTGCCAGTTTCTTGGGGATCGGCAAATATCCGGCTTCTGGCATCGCCGCTGGGCTTTTCGGGCCGGCGTTCTGCAGCACCATGATGTCATTGGGCTCGATATCCAGATCGGGGTCGTCGACACGTGCTGCCAAGTCTTCCAAAGACGAGAACACGATGGCCCGGCCTTCGGTTTCGAACAGCGCCGGATCGGCTGCCGAGCGCTTCAGGATGGCGCCGCCTGGCGCCAGGGATCCGAACAGCGAGACCAGACCGCCCATCGGCTGAATTGGGTCGACCATCGTGCGCACCACCGCACGGTCGACATAGGCCGGCTCGCCTTCCAGCCGCTCCCCCAGGGTCTGGCCTGACACGGTTATGCAATCCAGGTTCAATAGAGGCTTCAGCTCGCGCAGCACGACCCCCATGCCACCGGCCTTGAAGAGATCTTCCATATAGTGCTCACCGGTCGGCTTCAGATCGATCAGCACCGGCGTTTCATCGGACAGCGTGTTCAACTGATCGAGCGGGATAGGGATGCCCAGCCGTCCGGCGACGGCGGTCAAATGCACGATAGCGTTGGTCGATCCACCGATCGAAAGCAGGACCCGTAGCGCGTTCTCGATAGCGGCCGGGGTCATTATCTTGCGTGGTGTCAATTTTTCCGCGTCGGGGGCCAGCGCCAGCGCTACCGCTTGAGCGCCCGAAGCCTCCGAAGCCCGCAACCGGTCGGCATGGACGGCCGGGATCGCCGCCGTGCCGGGAAGCGCCATGCCCAGAGCCTCGGTTATGCAGGCCATGGTGCTGGCGGTGCCCATTACCGCACAGGTGCCGGACGTGGTGACCAGCCGGGTCTCGATCTTATCGATACCGTCCTGGTCGATTTCCCCGGCCCGGAACTTGCCCCAAAAGCGCCGACAATCGGTGCAGGCGCCAAGGCGCTCGCCCTCGGAATGGCCCGTCAACTGCGGGCCGGTGATCAACGAGATGACTGGAATATCGGCGTTCGCGGCGCCCATCAGCTGGGCCGGCAAAGTCTTGTCGCAACCACCGATCAGTACCGCAGCGTCCATTGGCTGGGCGCGGATCATCTCCTCGGTGTCCATACTCATCAGGTTGCGATACATCATCGAGGTTGGGCTGAGGAAGGTTTCGCCAAGCGAGATCGTTGGAAACACGACTGGCAGACCGCCAGCCGCTAGGACCCCGCGCTTCACCGCGTCGATCAGTTCTGGAACATGGCGGTGACAGTTGTTGAAGCCACTGCCTGTATCGGCGATGCCAACCACGGGTTTGTGTAGAATCTCGCTACCATAGCCCATGGAAGCAGCGTTCGCGCGCCTGAGATACAGGCTGAAATCCATGTCGCCGTAATTGGTCAATCCTCGGGCGAGCCCACGCTTTTGTTTAGTCATCGTGTGTTTCCTTCCGAAGGCGGTGGCCTCTATTGTAACGGCCTGATGAACGGAGATGGTAGCCATCCCTGCTCATCAGGTGATTTTATGAAATTTATCTCGAGACTGTGCCGAGCTGGTTGGCGCACCGCCGGGGGGCGAACTGAGTGATATCCACCGGGCTGAATGCGCCTTGAACCATACCTGTCTTGCCGGGGCTCCAATCCAGATCTAATGGCGCATGGCTTCGTGAAGGCGCCGGAGTTCCATGGCGTGGAACAGAACCGCCTGTGGTCCGTGATCCGGGCCAAAATAAAGACCTATCTCACTGCATAATTGGAAAAAACCGGGCGCCGGGAGGCCGTCTCGTGCCTTGGAGATCGCCACCGCCGCTCGCAGCGGCTGGCCGGCGGCATGGTCCGATCGAATGTAATCCTCCAAAGTGCTGGTCACAGTTTGAATTCGCCCCGGAGAGGGAATGTCCGCCTGTTCAGCGATCTGGCGATAGGTTACCGTGCCGCCTGAGCGAGCGGCGGTGTCGAGAATGTCGTGGATTCGTTCACGCCAATTGGTCATCGGATGATATCTCGCTCGGTGACACGGAGGCCAAGCTGCGGTACAGGACAGGTCCCTGGTCGATACGGTTTCAAGACCACTCCCATGGCAGTTGAGACCCTATGATCTTCATTCGTTCGACGATATTCAATATAGCTCTGATTCTCGTCACCCTGGTGATTGGGATTCTGGGGCTGCCCTTGTTGCTCGGTCCGCGCCGCTGGGTGTGTGGACTAAGGGATCTTTGGATACGGCTGGTTCTTCATCTGCTCCGGTGGACCGTTGGTCTTTCGCACCGGGTCGAGGGGCTGGAGCACTTGCCAAAGGGCACTTTCATGGTCGCCTCCAAGCACCAGTCGGCATGGGAGACGTTGGCGTTGCACACGATATTCGCCGATCCCTCGATTGTCTTGAAACGCGAACTTCTCAAGCTACCGGTGCTGGGTTTCTATATTGCGAAGATAGGCATGGTGCCAATCGACCGGGCCGCTGGTGGGAGCGCTTTAAAATCGATGATTGGCGCAGCGCGAAAAGCGGCTGGTGACGGTCGGCCGGTCCTGATTTTCCCGCAGGGCACGCGCGTTTCCCCGGGGGGCGAGGCACCCTATTATTCGGGGGTTTTCGCTCTTTATCGGGCGTTGGATTGCCCGGTGGTGCCGGTCGCGCTTAATTCCGGGACTTTTTGGTCTCGTCATGCGTTTTTCAAGCGTCCTGGGGTCATCACGGTGCGAATCCTACCGCCATTGCCGCGTGGGCTCGATCGTAAGGTTTTCATGAAGGATCTTGAGGCGGCGATCGAAACCGCCACCCATGCGCTTGACCAACCGACGAGCGCTTAATTCGCCTTTCCCAAGGGATTTGTCTTGTGGCGTCGATTGGGTTGGCGGCGCGGCTGCTCCGGTTGTTGAGAGCCGTAGCCAGACTAACACTTTCGTTTTGCGCTCTTGCTATCGACTCCGACGATTTTCCATGCCGCTTTTTTAGCGTCCGGCGGCGTAACCTTGCATGCCGCGAGGGTTGGCGGCGGCCTTCAATAGACCGCCATCGCGAACGGCGCCGGTCAGTCGGCCTTCCGACCAATCATCGCCGACCTCGACGTCGTGACCGCGGCGCTTCAACTCCGCGACGGTGGCTTCGGGGAAACGACCCTCTACGACGACTTTTTTCGGCGAGCGACTACGTGGCCAGAACGAGCTGGGAAAATGTTCGGTGTGAAAAGCCGGACAGTCAATTGCTTCCTGCAGGTTCATCCCGTGGTCGGCATGGTGTAGGAACATTAGCGCTGACCATTGCTCCTGCTGGTCGCCGCCAGGGGTGCCGAAGACCATGTACGGCTCGCCGTCGCGCATCGCCAGGGAGGGCGACAGGGTGGTGCGTGGCCGCTTGTTCGGCACCAGAGCGGAAGGCGAGTTCTCGTCGAGCCAGAACATCTGACCACGATTGCCGAGGCAAAACCCAAGTTCCGGAATGATCGGTGAGCTTTGCAGCCAGCCTCCGCTTGGCGTGCACGAGATCATATTGCCGTGCCGATCGATAATATCCAGATGCACGGTATCACCGGTGGAAACCCCGGTCTTGGCGACCGTTGGCTCGCCGACGCCCATGGAGGCTGACGCGACGACATTGGATCGGTCCGCCGTCGCCTTTTCGATCGCTACGCGATAGCCATCCAGCGTGCCCGGCCGAAGATCCGCCGACGCTTCGCCGGTAATCTGCGATCGTCGGCCCGCGTTGTAGGGCGCACCCAGCAATTGCTGCATGGGCACGTCGACGAAATCCGGGTCTCCGTAATAAGCCTCACGGTCGGCGAAGGCGAGTTTGGCGGCTTCGACCACCGCGTGTACGAAGTCTGGGCCGGTCGGATCCATCGCCGCGACATCCATGCCGTCGAGGATCGCAAGCATTTGCAGCAGCGTCGGGCCTTGGCTCCAGGGCCCCGCCTTGCAAACGGTATAGCGGCCGTAGTCATAGGTCGCCGGTGCGTCGTAACCAGCGCGCCAGTTGGCCATGTCATCGCCGGTCAGCAGGCCTCGATGCCGCCGCCCGGATACGTCCATGACTTCTTCGGTCCGGAAGAAACGGTCGATGGTCTCGGCCACCCAGCCGCGCGACCAGATTTCCCGAGCCCGATCGATGCGTGCCTCGCGACTGCCGCCGCCGGCGTCAGCCTCGCGCACGATACGGGCATAGGTCTCGGCCATTACCGGATTAGAAAAAAGGCTGCCAGGCGCTGGTGGCTTGCCGCCGGGCAGGTAGAGCGCCGCCGACGTGGTCCATTCGTTGGTGAATAGCTCGCGGACGGTGTCGATGGTCGCGGTGATCCGGGGCACGACCGGGTATCCGTCGCGGGCGAAGGCAATCGCCGGTCCCAGAATATCGACAAGGCTCATCGTGCCGTGGTTTCGAAGCAGGGTCATCCAGGCGTCGAACGCCCCGGGCACCACCGCACAGAGCAATCCGCTCCCGGGGATCAGATCGAGCCCCAGATTACTAAATTTTCCGATCGACGCGGCGGCCGGGATCGGGCCCTGGCCGCACAGCACCCGTGGCGCGGCTTCGCCGGCTACGTGAAAGATCGCCGGCATGTCGCCGCCGGGGCCGTTCAGATGCGGTTCCACGACCTGCAATGCAAAACCCGTGGCGACGGCCGCATCAAACGCGTTGCCGCCTTTTTCCAGGATTGCCATGCCGGTCGCTGTTCCCAGCCAGTGCGTCGAGGCGACGACACCAAACGTGCCGAGGAGTTCGGGGCGCGTTGTGAACATTGGGCCACTCACGGTTGGTTGAGATAAGGCGACGAGAGGCGAGGACTATAGGGGGGGGATTGGCCTGTCGGCAATACGCCGGCAACACCGTGAATTTGTTCCGCCCAACCGGCGACGCGAGGCTTGGTATCACGGCGATCGCCGGTAACAAGATTGCGACGGCGGTCAAAGCCGGTCGAACCGCCTTGGTCACCGCTGGGGCTGACCTGAGTAGCTCCCTGACCAATCTCCAATCGGTCCGTGATCAGGTCGCTGCCACGACGTAGGGAAGTTGAGCGCGGATACTGCCCCCGCCGAAGCTAGTTTCAATACCTCGCAAACCGACTTCGTTGCCGAGACAATACAAAACGGCGCCAACGTCTCGAGTTTTTAAGGCACGGTGGGAAGTATTGGTTTTGTCCATGCCCTTGGTGCTCAGGCATTGGCCGCGGGTATCTCCGCTGTGGACGATGACTGGGTTGGGCCTCGACCGCCTAGAGCCTGCTCGACGAAATCCGTCAATTGGCGCTTGACGCGGTCGAAACTGGCGCTGATCTCACCGCGATCAATGACAGCTACGCGATTAAGGTCTTGGCGTTACAAACTGGGATTAACACACCGGGTTCGGTAACGGATGGAACGAGCACCGTCAGTTTCGACAACCTGCCGACCGCTGGTACTAACGATGATACGGCCAATACCGGCGGGCTGATCTGTGCCAATGGCGCGGCTTTGGACACCTCAATCCTGGCGGCGTTGCCGACCTCGATTACAGTAGGCAATGCCTCGCCTTTGAAGAGCGACATCGACAATACCTACCGCCCGGCGGTGGATGCGGTTATTCAGGTCTTGGGGCGAAATCGCCCGGCTTTCGAATTAGTGGCGAACTTCGCCGATCCGCAAGGGCGCTGGACGCCGAAATACGTCAGATCACCACGGACCTCGATACGCTGATCGCAGCCGCCAGTGTCGATCGGAAGAACCTGCTTAATCCTTTCGTCCGCGAACTCAGGATTGCGTTGGGGGCGGTTGGCAGTGTTCTAACCGTTTCGCCGTAAACCAATTTCAAAGGTGGTTTCAGCAGAGCCTTGTCGAGCTTTGCTAACACGGTGCTGAATGGCGGTAGTGTTGCAGAGCGAACCAGTCTGCTGAACGATGCCTTGTTCGCCGCCGGTAGTATCGCTAGCAAACTTAAGGGAGAAAAGTTCGCCCCTAATATATAAATTTAGATGTTGACCGAAGTGAAGGGCGCTTCGGGACCGGAGCCGTCTACCTTCCTCAAACTGCTCCAGAATACTCAATATGCTGTCCAGTTTATCGAGCAATATCTGGTTTAAAAAGCCTTGAGGCCCAAGGCGGTTTCATAGGGTCGGTTAACAATAACGCGGCTTTGATTGGATTGGTCGGGAGTATCGCGCCGTCTTTCGGGCTGAACCTCAATTTGTTTTCATAGGCGCTGGCGCTATCTCAGGTGCCGGAAACCAGCGGCGCCGTCAGCCGGCGCAAAGTCGCCAGCATACTTAGCGCGGTGATCTTGCCGGTTTTCGGGTTCTCCTCAGACGGAATATTCTCAATTGTCATGGTAAACCGGGCGCTGTCCGCCTCGACCGTGATCGTGTGGATGTTGCGGTCGACGCTGGGGTCGGCCCAAATCTGAAGCATCGTTTTATCCGGTCCGATGCCTGCCAGGCTGAGCGCCGCGGCGACGTTGACGTTCGCGGGGAACCCGATCGCTCCGTCCCGGGCGGTGCCTTCGAAAACTAATTTGGCTTCGCTCAGTCCCTCCACGGAGATGTTGTTTGCGACCAAGTGCGGAGCGCCGGCTAGGCCATTCGGCGGCTTGCGGGTTTGCAAGGTGACGCTGTGGACATGGCCTTCCGCCGCCGCCCGCACCGCGTCGAGGCCGATCAAGGCACCGGTTGGTATTATGATGCGGGCGCCGGTTTTCGCCGCCCGATCCACCAAATCCATGCGGGGCAGCAGCGCGCCGACGCTGGCGGGAATGAAAATCCGGCCGGTCTCGATGGCAGCCTCGGCGATTTCGGAGAACACCGATGCCGGCGCGCATTCGATGATAATGTCCGACACTCCTGCCAAATCGGCCAGAGCGGTCACCGGTGGTGTCGCCGATAGGTTGGTAAGGTTGCGGCGGGCCTTTTCATGATCCCGGGCTGACACTGCTGCCAGACGCAACCCGGGGATCAGGCCCTGGTCTAGCGCCTTGGCGATCTTTAGGCCGATGGCGCCGAGCCCGCCAACCCCCACTCCCAGTTCCTGCGCCATATCGTTGCTCCCGCGTATTTCCTGCCCCGGCGGTTTCTAGCGTCTTTCACCGGGCGGTACAAACAAGAGGTGTTACAATCAGGGACGGCACAAACTTGGGGCGGGCAACCGCGCCGGTGGACCTAAGCCCGGCCCGTCGCTAGATTATCCGGTATGAATAGCCGTCTTGCAGCCCTGTTTGCGATTGTCTTAGCAGCGTTCGATGCTTTGCCGCGCCGACCGCTGCCGAGGCGCTGAAAAGTATTAGCATAAGGCTTGCCGTGACTTTTGCTGTGACGACCACTCAGGGATTGGTTGTCGACCATTTGCCACATGCGGAAAACCCCGAGTGGTCTAGTTCTAAGCCGATCGTGTTGTTGACCCGCACGCCGTTGCTGGTTGTCGCCAGAGGCAATCCCAAGGATGCCCATCTGGCCAATATCATCGAGCAGGCCTCGCAGGACCCACCACGGTGGGAATTGGCGAAGCCGGCAGCAACCTGGAGCGGATGTAGCTTATGTCTCTTGAGGATGCTTCCAGCGCCTGGTTTCGGATCATGACCTAATGATACTGGTGAACAGAGTTTCTCGGCCTTGTTAAGCGGCCAGATCGACCTCGGGGTTATCTCCGCCTCGGGTGCGAAACAGCGGGTTGATCAGAAGGAATTTTAGGTGCTGGCGATCTCCAGAGGAGAGCGTAGTACGCTGCTGCCCGATGTGCCGACGCTCAAGAAACAGAGAATTGCGGGCGACTTTGATATCGACGGTGGTTTGCTGGTGGCGAAAGAGATTCCCGAAGAGATCGTTACCGAGACTTCCGGTTGGTTCAAGAAGGCTTCGGAAGACCCGGCGCTAATCGAGCGATTGGCCGGTCATGGGACCCAAGTTTACTTTCGCAAATCCGATGCCTACACCTAATACTTTGAGAATTTGACCGCCGATTGGCTTGAGATAATCGAGCGGGCGATCGATCAACAGATACGGCTGACAGCCGAGTTAAAATTAACGCCGTGGCGCTGGCCTTGGCGAGCGGTTGCTCCTATCCTCTCGAATGGAAATCAGCTTTTTGGGGGACATCGTGGAGATCCACAGTCCATATCTTTTGTTTCTTGGCGACGCGCGCGATCAGCTCGCCGCCAAAACGGCCAATGGCGTGCGCGTATGGCGCCCGCAATGGTGCGTGGGCCAATTTCGCCTGCCCGGCTGTAACGCCGATTGCGGTGTTCCGGACATGTCGATCGAGGACGCGGCGGCAGCTGGTGTGAAGACCGTAATTCTGGGGGTAGCCAATCGTGGTGGCGTGATCCCGGAAAGCTGGACCGTTGAGTTGGTCAAGGCGGTTGGACTGGGTATGGATATCGCCAGCGGCTTGCACACCCGCATCGCCGAAATTCCGGAGCTTGCCAAGGCGGCCCGCGCCAATGGTCGCGCGCTGCATGATGTTCGACAGCCGAAACAGGAATTTGAGATCGCCAACGGCTTGAAGCGTCCAGGCAAGCGGCTGCTGACGGTGGGTACCGATGTCTCGGTGGGCAAAATGTTCACCACCCTGGCCATCGAGCGGGAGATGCACCAGCGCAACATGAAGGCGGACTTCCGGGCGACCGGCCAGACCGGCATCTTCATCGCGGGTTCCGGGGTATCGATCGATGCGGTGATCGCCGACTTCATCTCCGGCGCGGTTGAATGGCTGACCCCGGATAACGATGCCGACCACTGGGATTTGGTTGAGGGCCAGGGCTCGCTGTTCAATGTTTCCTATGCTGGCGTGACCATCGGCCTGATCCATGGCGCACAGCCGGACGCGCTCGTCGTCTGTCATGAGGCCGGACGCCCGCATATGCGCGGCATGCCGCATTTCCCGGTGATCGATATTTCAACCTGTATCGAAGCTAATCTCCAGGCGGCGCGTCTGACGAACCCGGACGTTATTTGCGTTGGCGCCTCGATCAACACCTCTGGTCTGTCCGACCAAGAAGGCCGCGATTTCTGCAAGCGGGTCGCCGATGAGACGGGGCTGCCCGTGGTTGACCCGTTGCGTGATGGGGTCGCGGCGATCGTGGATAATATCTGAGCGTCTTCGATTAGGCATATTCCAGGAGACCTCCTGGGCTTCTCCGACATTCGGAACATCGCCATGGCCCGTACGCTTTCAATCACCCGTGAATCCTGGCCATTGGCGAGTGTTTTTCGCATCTCGCGTGGCGCCAGGACCGCCTCTGAGGTGATCGTCGCGGAAATCGTGGACGGTGCATCGATCGGTTGTGGCGAATGTTTCCCTTATGCTCGTTACGGTGAGTCTCTCGATAGCGTCGAGGAGCAAATCCGGTCGGTCGCCGGTGCGATTGCGCGGGGCGTGGACCGCGAGGAAATCGCTGCATTGCTGCCGGCTGGGGCGGCCCGTAACGCGGTAGACTGCGCACTGTGGGATCTGCAGGCCAAGTTGGCCGGTCGACGGGTGTGGGACCTTGCCGGATTGGCTGATCCGGGGTCGGTCACCACGGTCTATACCCTGGGGGTCGACACACCAGAGGTCATGGCGGGCAAGGCGGCGGAAAACCGGAACCGACCGCGGCTGAAGCTGAAAATGACCGGGGACGGTCTCGACCTGGAGCGGGTCGCCCGGATTCACGCGGCGGCGCCCAAGGCGGGCTTGGTCGTTGATGCAAATGAAGGATGGACGGTGGCGCAGTATCTCGACCATACTCCCCGTCTGGCGGCGCTTGGCGTCGAGATGATTGAGCAACCGTTGCCGGCATCGGACGACGCTGGACTGGCGGGTATCGAGCGGTTGATACCGGTCTGCGCCGACGAGAGCTGTCATGACGCGGCTGGGCTGGGCGCGCTCGCGGGTAAATACGATATGATCAACATCAAGCTGGATAAGACTGGCGGTCTGACCGAGGCGCTGCGGCTTCGTGAGGCGGCGTTGGCGGCGGGATTTGGCATCATGGTCGGCTGCATGATCGGCACGTCCTTGGCGATGGCGCCGGCGATGCTGGTGGCGCAGGGAGCCGCGGTGGTCGACTTGGATGGGCCCTTGCTGCTGGCTAGGGATCGCGATCCCGGCCTTGACTATGACGGCAGCATCATCGCGCCGCCGCCCGCAAAATTGTGGGGCTAGAAAAATGACCGAGGAAATCGAGGACGGGGTCCGGGGTCATTATGCTAACGAGGGACTGATGGATCGGCTGGTCGCGGCCTTGGTCGAGATGGGCCATGACCCGGACGATCCACCGGCGGAGGCGGTCAGCCTGCTTGATCAGATGCATATCCGAGGCGCTGCGGCGACCACCGAGTTGCATGACGCGGTGGGCATCGGGCCGGATGACAGCGTGCTTGATGTGGGGTGCGGCATTGGCGGCCCGGCGCGGGCCTTGGCTACGCGCCTCGGCTGTCCGGTGACCGGCCTCGACTTGACGCCGGATTTCTGTGCTTGCGCCCGGGAACTCAACTATCTGTTTGGCGTTGAGGATCTGGTGGAGATTGTCGAGGGCAGCGCCCTTGATATGCCATTCGACGACGAGAGCTTCGATGCCGTGGTCACCCAGCATGCGTCGATGAATATCGAGGACAAAGCGACGCTTTATCGGGAAATCGCCAGGGTGTTGGAGCCGGGCGGCCGGTTTGGGCTTTACGATATCATGCAAGGCCCTGGCGGCGATGTGCACTACCCCGTGCCCTGGGCGGCAAATCCTGAGATCAGCTTCCTAGCGGAGCCGGGTGCGGTGAAGGCGCTGAGCGAAGCGGCCGGTCTGCGCCAACTGAAATGGGAAGACGTGAGCGAAAAAGGGCTCGCCTGGATGGTCGAGCAAAAAGCGAAGCGCGAGGCCAAGTCTGCACAAGGTGAGGCGGGCAGCCCGACTGGGCCATCGGTGCTGATGCACCAAGGCGCGGCGGAAAAACTCCGCAACACCGCCCGGAATTTGCAGGAGGGTCGGATCGTCACGATCCTTGCCGTTTTCGAAAAGCCGTGAGCGGGCTTAATTCGGCGACTCGGCTTGGGTGGCGATCGGCTCCAGCGGTGCTATGTCGAATAGCGCTGGGTCTTCTGGATCGATTTTGATCCTTACCGCCCAGACATAGGGCGCGCCGAGCACCTCTAACCGGGTGAGGTTGTTGATCTTTCGTCCGGACCCGTCGGTAAACGGTTGGTCGAGTTTATAGTCGTGAAAATCACCATGTACGAGCAGCACCGGCTTGTCGAAACGACGGGCGCCTTGGGTGAGTGCAGCGACCGTTCGCTTGAAACCGCGCCCGATTTTTCGATCGTGATCGCGGCCTTCCAAGGGGTCACCATGAATGAACACGACAAGGCCGCGTTTTTCGGTCGCCGTGGCCCAGCGAAACCCATCGGCGATCCAGCTGGATGAGGCGATGTCGCGCTCCTTGAACTCTTGACGGGCCGCCGCGTCGCGACGTTCGGCGTTGTTATAGGTGCCGACAACATGGGCGGTCAGGAAGCCAATGCCGCCGCGCGACCAGCGGGCGTTCTCGACGAATTTTCGGTGTGCGGTGATGTCTGACTGACGGGTCAGGGGAATTGGTGCGCGGCCCATGCTGGCGGGACCGGTGAAATAGTGGCGACGCAGCAGCGCAAGGCGGTCCAGCGGATCCCAACCGCCGCCGGCGATCCGGTGGCAATCCGTCCACTCGTTGTCGCCGGGTGTGTAGATTAGCGCTGAGTCCAGGTCGTCGAAGTAATCACGGATCATCGTCAGACGGTGGTCTGAACAGCTTTTGCTACCTCTCTTGAAATCCCCGATATGCACGGTGAAAGCCGGGGCAAGCGCGTTGATCCGGTGAATTAGGTCGGAAAATCGAATAAAATCGATCAGATCCGTGTAGGGGGCGTCGCCCATGGTGACGATGGTGAATGGCGCCGTTGATTGGGCGACCGCTGGAGTGGAGAGCGACCAAGGAAAGGCGATGACGATGAGGCTGGCGATCCCCAGTTTCGGTCCCAGTTTCATCAAGAGTTTCAGCCCAAGCTTGGTTCTCAAAATGACCATCGCCCAACCAGCTGAATCCGGTGAAACTTTTAGCATGGATATGGTGCCACCCTGCTGGTGTCGATGCCGAGGTTTCGAGTATGGTCCGGCCGACGAAAGGACCCAATCATGGCACATGCCTCCGATGAGTTGAATGACGTGATCGCCGAGATCCGCCGGGCGGTCGCCGCCTTGTGCGCGAACTTCCCGGGCGAGTATTGGCGCGAGAAGGATCGAGCGCGGGAATATCCGACCGAATTCGTGCAGGCGTTGACCGAGGCGGGATACCTGGCGGTCTTGATCCCGGAGGAATATGGCGGTAGCGGGTTGCCGATTTCAGCTGCCGCCGCGGTTCTTGAGGAAATTCATAAATCCGGCTGCAATGGCGGTGCCTGCCATGCCCAGATGTACATCATGGGCACGGTGTTGCGGCACGGCACCGAAGAGCAAAAGCTTCAATATCTGCCGAAGATCGCCTCTGGTGAGTTGCGCTTGCAGGCGTTTGGGGTGTCCGAACCGTCCAGCGGTACAGACACGCTTTCGCTGCGCACCACGGCGGTCAAAAAGGGTAATGATCGCTATGTGGTGAATGGACAGAAGATCTGGACATCAAGGGCCGAGCATTCCGACCTCATGCTGTTGTTGGCCCGGACGACACCAAAGGAAGAAGTGAAGAAGCGTACCGAGGGGCTGTCGGTCTTTCTCGTCGATATGAAGAAAGCGCTCGGCAATGGCATGGAGATCAAGCCGATCCGGACCATGGTCAACCACTCGACGACGGAGGTTTTCTTCGACGAGTTGGAAATTCCCGCCGATAGTCTGATCGGCGAGGAGGGAAAGGGGTTCCGCTACATTCTTGACGGGATGAACGCCGAGAGGATCTTAATTTCTCACGAATCGCTGGGTGATGCGCGTTGGTTTCTGAAAAAAGCCGTCGATTATGCGAATGAACGGCAAGTTTTTGGCCGACCGATTGGCCAGAACCAAGGCATTCAATTCCCGCTCGCCAAGGCCTATGCCAATACCGAAGCGGCGGCGTTGATGGCGGCGCGGGCGGCGCAGTTGTTCGAGGCGGGAGAGCCCTGCGGTCCCGAATCGAACATGGCCAAGATGCTGGCCGCCGACGCCGCCTGGGAAGCCGGCGACAATTGTGTGCAAACCTTCGGTGGTTTCGCCTTTGCCGAGGATTATGACGTTGAGCGAAAATGGCGCGAGTCGCGCCTCTACCGGATTGCCCCGATCTCGACCAATCTGGTGCTTGCCTTTATCGCCGAGCATGTGCTCGGCCTGCCGCGCTCCTATTGAGCCGGGCATGAGCAAGCCGCTTGAGGGAATCACCGTGGTCGCACTGGAGCAGGCCGTGGCCGCGCCTTATTGCACCAGCCGGCTGGCCGATGCCGGCGCCCGGGTCATCAAAATTGAACGCGCCGAGGGTGACTTTGCGCGTGGCTACGATCGTCAGGTCGGTGGACATTCAGCCTATTTTGTCTGGTTGAATCGCGGCAAGGAGAGCGTTGTTCTCGATATCAAACAAACCGATGACGCAGCGGTTCTAGAGCGGATCCTGAGCAAGGCTGACGTGTTCGTGCAGAACCTTGCGCCAGGTGCGGCGGCGCGAGCCGGATTTGGCTCTGAAGATTTGCGGGCCCGCTATCCTAAGTTGATCACAGTCGACATCACCGGCTATGGCGAGGAGGGCGAATACGCCGACATGAAGGCCTATGACTTCCTGGTGCAAGGCGAGAGCGGGCTGATCTCGGTGACCGGCTCGCCAGAGGTCATGGGACGGGTGGGTGCCTCTGTTTGTGATATTGCGGCCGGCCTGTATTCGAAGATCGCGGTGCTGGAAGCGCTGATTAAACGCGGCCGAACCGGCGAAGGGTCTGGCATTAAAACATCGATGTTCGGCGGGATGGTCGAATGGTTGTCGCCTTGGTTGTTGCACTATGCCTATGGCGAATTGAGTGAACAGAGAATTGGACTGCATCATCCGGCGATCGCGCCCTATGGCGCCTATGAATGCGCCAAGGGGGAGCTGATTCTTATCGCGGTTCAAAACCAGCGGGAATGGCGCCGGCTCTGCGCCGAGGTGTTGGGCAAGCCGGATCTGGTCGATGACGAACGGGTCGCTGATAATCCGGCGCGGTTGGCTAATCGCGGTTTCTTAGATGTGGAAATTACCTCGGTGCTTTCCAAAATGTCGCGGGATGAGGCGCGTGCACGGTTGACTGAGGCCAAAATTGCTTTTGGCGCGGTAAACACGATTGCTGATGTGAGCCAGCATCCGGCGCTGCGCAAGATACCGGTTGATACGCCCGCGGGTCGGATCGAGGTGATGGCGCCTCCAGCCCATGTCGCCGGCGAGGTCATCGATGTGTTGTCGGTTCCAACGGTCGGTGAGCATTCGATCAAGATCCGCGATGAGTTCTCCTGAACCTGAGAAATTTTTCCAAGCCAAGACACAGGGCTCGAACCGCTATCTTGGCCTCTAATTGGTATAAAGGTGATGGATTGTCACGGATGATCCAGTAAAGCCGGGCTAAAATTCACGGATCAAGTGCGACGCCAGTTTAGACTGGTTTTCCGATGGGAAGATACTATGCGCAGCTCCGAGCTTGTGGGCGATCTCTTCCAGAGATTGGCGAGTTTCAGGCGCGCGCCGAGAACGCGTTCGACTATGAGCTGCCCATCGCGACTCTCTTCTGTGATGTCCACGCGTCGTGGCAGAGAGGCGGGATCGAGAACGCCATCGGGCGACCCCATCGTTTTCTGCCTCGGCGGACCGGTCTCGACGTATTCCAGGACGGTGAAATCGAAAAAACTTATCGAACCTATAATATAAGAATCCCGGAAATGCGTTGGCTGCAAAACCCCAAACGAGATCTTCGCTATGATTCTTAACCGTATTGCACTTAAAACGTGACTCCCATAGGGTCTCTTCCAGCTACGCGAACCCGCCTTCGTTAACTTGGAGATAAACTGAGAAACGCTGTCGGGTAGCGATGGTGGAAAGCGCAAGCAATCCGCTGGGCTGTCGCGCCTGTCCTGGGTACAGGACAAGGATGATGAAGAACTGGGAGGATAACTGGAATGAGTAAAACCTTATTGAAGACCGCGGCATTGGCCGCCGTTGTCGGCGCGCTAGCGTTTGGCTCGGTGTCTGACGCTCAGGCTCAAGGAAAGGTTAAGTGGAAAATGCAGGCGGCTTTCGCCAGCACACTTGCCCATCTCGGACCGGCTGGCCAGCGGATCGCCAGCTACGTGACCACGATGTCGAACGGCAAATTTACGCTAAAATTCTTCGAGCCGGGTGCCTTGATCCCACCGCTCGAGTGCTGGGACGCGGTGTCCAAGGGCTCGGTCGATTCCTGCTATACGACGCCGGGTTATCACACTGGAAAATATCCGGGGCTCGCCTTCATGACTGCCGTGCCGTTTGGCCCGGGTCTGGGTGAGTTCCTCGGCTGGCAGTGGCATGGTGGCGGACGAGAAATAGCCGACAAGATCTATGGCAAGCACGGTTTGACATCGACTCCGTGTGGCGCCATCGGTCCGGAGACCTCGGGTTGGTTCAAGAAGCCGGTTGAGTCTTTGGAAAGCCTGCGCGGCCTGAAGATGCGTTTCTTCGGTCTCGGTGCCAAAGTCATGACCAAGATCGGTGTGTCGACCCAGCTTCTTGCCGGCGCCGACATCTATCCGGCCCTGGAGCGTGGCGTGATCGACGCGACCGAGTTCTCGATGCCCAACATGGACATCTCGCTTGGTTTCTATCAGATCGCCAAGAACAACTACTATCCGGGTTGGCATCAGCAGATCTCCATTGGCGAGCTGTTGACCAACAAGGCAAAGCATGCCGCGTTGCATGAATCCTATAAGTCGATGCTTGAAATCGGCTGCAAGGCGAACATGATCACCGAGTATGCCGAGACCGAAGCCTTGAACTTTCCGGCCATGCAGAAGATGAAGTCCGAATACGGCGTGACCAATCACCGGTGGACCGATGATCAGTTGGCCGTCTTTGAGAAGGCTTGGAATGAGGTCGTTGTCGAGGAATCCGCGAGGGATGCAACCTTTAAGGAATTTGCTGACAGCTTCTACGAATTCCGTAAGGGTTACGCGATCTGGGGCGAGGCTCAAGCGCTCAAGTCCACGTATCTGAAGTAATAGTCTTAATACTTGCGTAGGCGTGTCCTCGCGGGTGTGAAGGACAGAATCGGGGGCCCTGTGGGCCCCCGATTTCCTTGTCCGATTTGACGCGGTGTTTCGGCGAATTGCTTCTCAGCCACGTTATGGCACTTTCGTGAAAGCATCGGCTGAGTTATAGACCTTTGCGGTGTTTTCGGCGATTTCTTGGAAAGTAGTGGACGATGGTTCAATCAAGCACCGGCACACCTTCGTCGGAAGGCAAGGCCGCTATTTTGATGCTTTATTTTTTCGGCATCGTCCTGGCGATCGGATTTGCCGCGGTCATGTTCGAAAGCGGAAACCTGATGTCCATGGACGACATTGGCCGGGGCGAGGCGGTGTACCTGGTAGTGCAGGAATATGTTTCGATTGCCATGTTCATGACCCTGGCGATCCTGCTTTTTTCCGGTTATCCGGTGGCGTTCATCCTTGGTGGCTTGTCCATGCTTTACGGGGTGGTCGGCTATTTTCTCGATATCTTCGCGCTGATTGAGTTCTTTAATTTCGTACCGCGCATCTGGGGTACTGCCGCCGAGAATTTGGTTCTCGTCGCGGTGCCGGCCTTCGTCTTCATGGGCGTGATGCTGGAACGCAGCGGGATCGCTAACGATCTGTTGTATTGCGTTCAGGTGTTGTTGCGTCGGGTGCCGGGCTCGTTGGCTCTGGCGGTCACGGTGATGGGGACGGTCTTGGCGGCAATGACTGGGATCATCGGCGCCTCGGTAACGATGATGACCGCGCTGGCCCTACCGACGATGATGCGTCAGGGCTACAGTCACGCATTGGCCACTGGCGTTATCGCCGCCTCGGGAACCCTTGGGATCCTGATTCCTCCCAGTATCATGCTGATCATCATGGCTGATCTGATGGCAATCTCGGTCGGTAATGTTTTCATGGCGGCGGTGGTCCCCGGCCTGACCCTTGCCACGTTTTATCTTATCTATGTGGCCACTCTGGCGACGCTGAAGCCGGCTATGGCGCCGCCTTTGCCTGCCCATCTGTTGAATATTCCAAAGGGTCAAATGTTGCCTTTGGTGGCGCGCAGCTTCCTGCCGCCGGTGTTCCTGATTTCGTTGATCAAAGGGTCAATTCTGTTCGGATTCGCCACGCCGTCGGAAGCCGGCGCGGTCGGGGCCTTTGGGGCAACGCTATTGGCTGCGGCCAACGGACGCCTATCCAGGGGCACTCTGGTTGGGGTTTGCCATTCCGCCGCCCGGACTGTCTCGATGATCTTCTTCATCGTGGTCAGCGCCACCTGTTTTGCTTATGTTTATCGCTCGCTCGGGGGTGACGAGGTCATTGAAACTCTGATTATCGAGAAAGCCGGACTGGGCCCTTGGGGCATGCTGATCCTAGTTATGGTGATCGTGTTCATTTTGGGATTTTTCCTCGACTTCCTTGAGATCACCCTGATCGTCTTGCCGGTATTCGTCCCGCTGGTTATCCAGATGGACTTTGGCGATCATGTTCCGCATGCGGATATCAAGTTTTGGTTCATCATTCTTTTGGCGGTGAACCTGCAGACGTCCTTTCTGACGCCACCGTTCGGATTCGCGCTTTTCTATATGAAGGGAATCGCGCCCAAGGAAATCAAAATTCAGTCGATCTACAAGGGTATCATCCCTTTCGTGATCCTGCAGGCGATGGGCGTGGTAACGGTCATGGCATTCCCGCAGGTTGCGCTGTGGTTGATGCACACAGCCTATGGCTAACGCCTAAGTCGTGAATGTAGCGTTGGTTTTACGATCGCGTGTCTGATTGTTTCCATCTAGGCCCAGATGACAAATGGCGCTTGCGGTTGGAGATTGTTAGAGAGAGTTGGAGATCGCTAGAGAGATAAGTTGCTTATGCCTTGTCGGCATTGTAACGCTTCAGAGACTATCGTAGTTTGCCGCGCGTCCTAAAATGGCACGCCAGCGCGTAACTGAGGACGGGGAAATCCGTCGCGAAGGATATCAGGAACTGGGCTCTTCGGGCTACGGAAACGTGGGGCAGGGGTCTATAAACGTGAAGAGGGCTTGGGGATAATCCATGGATGATTCAAGCGAAAGCAGCAGTTCTGGCGAAGGTAAAGTCGCCGTACTGATGTTCGGGTTGCTGGCATTAGTCGTCGTTTTGGCGAGCTTCGCCGTCTACCAGTTATCTGGCACATTGATGCTTGAAGAGTTGGATGATGACGGCAATGCGCTAACCCGCGGTCTAGCCATCACCTGGGTCGCCCAGGAATATATCTCGATGGTCATGTTCATGACCTTGGCATTGCTCCTGTTCTCGGGCTATCCGGTGGCATTCATCCTCGGTGGTTTGTCTATGTTGTTTGGGCTTTTGGGATTTTTCCTGGAAAGCTTTTCGCTGATTGAGTTTTTTAATTTCATCCCACGGATTTGGGGGCAGGCAGCTGAGAATTTGGTTCTCGTCGCGGTGCCGGCCTTTGTTTTCATGGGCGTAATGATGGAGCGAAGCGGCATCGCTAACGACCTGCTGTACTGCGTGCAGGTTTTGTTGAAGCGGGTGCCTGGATCGTTGGCTCTGGCGGTTACCGTGATGGGCACGATCCTCGCGGCAATGACCGGTATTATTGGCGCCTCGGTGACGATGATGACTGCCTTGGCTTTGCCGACGATGATGCGGCAGGGGTATAGTCACGCGCTGGCCACTGGTGTGATCGCCGCCTCGGGAACCTTGGGTATCCTGATCCCACCGAGCATCATGTTGATCATCATGGCCGACCTGATGGCTATTTCGGTCGGCAACGTGTTCATGGCGGCCGTGGTGCCTGGGCTGACGCTGGCGGCGTTTTACCTGATGTACGTCGCGACGATCTCGGCCCTAAGGCCAAGCATGGCGCCACCACTTCCGCCGAATCTGCTGAATGTGCCACGCAATGAAATGGGGCCGCTTATTGCCCGTAGCTTTTTGCCACCGGTGTTCCTGATTTCGCTGATTAAGGGCTCAATCCTGTTAGGCTGGGCGACACCGTCCGAAGCAGGTGCTGTCGGTGCTTTTGGCGCGACCCTCCTTGCCGTGGCCAATGGGCGTTTGGGCAAAGGCGTGCTGACCAGCGTTTGCCACACCGCTGCCAAGACGGTGTCGATGATCTTCTTCATCGTGGTCAGCGCCACTTGTTTTGCCTATGTTTATCGCTCGCTCGGTGGTGATGATGTGGTCGAGCATTTGATCGTCGAGAAAGCCGGGCTGGGCCCTTGGGGCATGCTGATCCTGATCATGACGATCGTGTTCTTGCTTGGGTTCTTCCTGGATTGGCTTGAGATTACGCTGATCGTTCTACCGGTGTTCACACCGCTTGTTGCCGGGCTGGATTTTGGGGATCACGTTGCACAGGCAGATATCAAGTTTTGGTTTATCATCTTGTTGGCGGTGAACCTTCAAACCTCCTTCCTGACGCCTCCCTTCGGGTTTGCTTTGTTCTATATGAAGGGAATCGCGCCACGAGAGGTCAAAATTCAGTCAATTTATAAGGGAATCATTCCCTTCGTGATCCTACAGGCGATAGGTGTCGTCACGGTTTTGGCGTTCCCGAATGTGGCGCTGTCGCTGATGCACTTCGTGCACGGTTAAGAGGGGAGTAGGAACATGGCTGCAGAAGAAACCATTGATGCCGGCAACACACCCGGCGGGCAACTGCTCGGACGATCGACAGCGTCGGCCTTGATCGCCTTTTCGCAAAAAATCCGGACGGTTGTCGATTTTCTCGGGCGTTGGGCGTCATTGCTATTCGTGCCGATGATCTTGGTAACTGTCTACGACGTGTGCTTACGCAAGACCGGAAAACTTCAAATCGACATCAAATATGCGGCAGAGGAAATCGGTCTCGGACAGTTGTTTGAATCGACCTTGCTGCAGGAATCGGAGTGGCACCTGCACACGGCATTGTGGGCTCTGGTGCTTGGTTTCGGCGTCATCTGGAACACCCAGGTGCGCGTGGATGTGGTGCGAGAGCATCTGGCCTTCCGCCGCAAGGCATGGTTGGAGCTTTTGGGTGCGACTTTCTTCATGCTCCCCTACGTTCTCGTAGTGATTTATTTCGCGGCAATTTTTGCCTATGACTCATGGGACATCATGGAGATCTCGGCCTCACAGGTCGGCTTGCCATATCGCTACGTCATCAAGGTGGTTTTGACGTTCGGCTTTTGTGTAGCAGCACTTGCCGGTTTGGCGGTTTGGCTGCAAGCGTTCT
>Ga0209402_10001419_pt1 | contig 26235 bp, 22 predicted proteins | sample ArcticOcean_MG_C_3_FD_187437 | JGI IMG/M metagenome (GOLD analysis project Ga0209402, IMG submission 187437) | Marine microbial communities from western Arctic Ocean - ArcticOcean_MG_CB8_126 (SPAdes) (version 2) | ecosystem: Environmental > Aquatic > Marine > Oceanic | place: Arctic Ocean... | reverse complement strand
CTATGCGCGCCGGCGGCTCGCCAGCCGGCTCAAGAGCGTGCACTATTACGCCTCGACAACGTCCACTCTCGAAGTCCACGCGGGACCGCCGGCGGTGGACCTGGTGCGAGGCAGCTTGCGTTGCGCAGACCACAGCAAGGACCAGCCGACCCGACTTGAAAACAACTTCGTGGGCTACCGACAGGCAACGGTCGACGGGTTTCTGAAAGAAATGGACAGTTGTTTCGCAGTATAGCGCAACGGCGTATTGCGCCGCACGCAACCCGCTCCCCCAACAGCTACGGTGCAGAACAGCCGCAGCGGCGCGCGTCTATGAGGACGAAACGATATTCAACGTTCGCCCCCTGTTTCTTCAACCTCGATCCATCGTGCTTCCTTTCAAGCCTGTGTCAATACCCTTGCGTGTCGCACCGATCAGGAAAGCGTGTATTATGCGCAAAAAGGCTGGAGCTGTAAGATGACACCATATCGATTTCGTTGCCCTATGGGACAGATAAAGGATAGCCGGGCAGGAACTCGAAGATGGACCAATCGGCGGGTGCGTAACAGCATGATAATGAGATAGCTGCGATCCTCTCGATTCAATTAACGGTTTGCGTCAAAAAAGATAAGAATCAGTAGGCTGCTTGAAGTGTCTGAAAAAACTTGCATAGTTTACAACGCGTTGGCTACAGCGCATAACAAGGAGGCCTGTTTGTGAATACCCAACGCATTCGGCATAGATGGTTGTTGCAATTCGCAGTTTGTATCCTCGTATCACCGCTTTTCATGAGCCCCCCTGCTTTCGGGTTGACGTTGGAAGAGCTCGCCGCCAGAATGGAAGCGCTGGAAGCGGAGAATCGGGTCCTCAGGGAAAAAGTTTCCGAGCTTGAAACTGGTGAGAATTCTGTCATCAAGACACGGATCACCACTCCGGCCGAAGGTAGAGGTGAATTCCTGACTCTTAATAGTCGGTTTTCGTACGAAATGCTCGACCCGACTACGCGGATCAATAGGAAGCAGCAGCTGATCCTGGAGAAAAAGCAGAGTGGGGAGTTATCCCCCAATTCTCTTGTTGTCGGTGGCGCTGTCACCTCGATTGCCGATATTCAACGAAGTAATACCGACAGCAAATTCGGGTGGTTGATGCGTCATCCGACTTCCAATAATCAAGTCACAAAAAGTGTTTCGGAAGCAGTTATCCACTCCGCCCAGTTAAGCCTCACAGCAAATCTCGGATCATGGGTGACCGCGTACAGCGAAATACTCTATGATCCAGAGCAGAGCTTCGGGACGGGCACGACCACTGCTTTGTCAAGGAATCAGCTGCAATTGCGGAGGGGTTATGTCCTTTTCGGAAACCTGGATGAGTTGCCGTTGTACCTGAGCCTGGGAAAAATGGCCACGCCATTCGGACTTACAGATACGGTGAACCCGTTCACCGCAAATACAGTGTGGCATGTTTTTGGTGGCTTGGCCTATGGTGTGCAAACCGGTTACATCAAGGACGGACTTAATCTCACGGTTATGGGCGTTCAGGGTGGCGCGCAGTTCAGGGCGCATAACACACCTGTTGATGGCACCGCCACGCCGAGCAAACTCAACAATTATGTCGTCGACGGGAATTATACTTTCGAATTGGGTGAGGAGGATCACACTTTGCTCCTTGGTGCTTCCTACCAAAAGGGCAGCGCTTATTGTCAAGGATTTCCGATAACCCACTTCGTCGAGTGTGAGAATCACAATCCGGCCATCGACGTGTATAGCCGCTATACGTTGAACAATTTTCTGATTCACGCCGAGTATGGCGAAACGAGGGACGAATGGCCAGGCACCTTCAATCCGGCCATTCCCGCGTTCCCGGCACACGAAGTTATTTCCTTTAATGTCGGCAGCAAATACACTGCAAATATTGACGGAAGGGATATCGATTTTTCTGCTGACTTCAGTCGTTTTGTCGCTGGACCCGATGGCGCGCCTTGGGAGAATCAGGACCAACTGGTTCTGGGCATTGCCACCTTCGTCACGCCCAGTGTGAAATTGTTCGCGGAGTACATCCACACGAAAGGATATGCACCTCTCAACTTCATCAGCGGCGATGTCGACCCCCCCGACGGGATCTTTCCGATTGGAGAAACACATAGCGACAATTCCGCGAGATCTGACATTCTTGTCCTGGGTGTCAATGCGGCATTCTGATCGATTCCTCTGGATGCGCAGACAAGGATCGGGTTTCAATGAGCCGGCAAGCGAACTCAGAGTACAATCACTTCCCGCGGCAGGCTAGTCAGCACCTCGCACCCGGTCTCTGTGACTGCAACGGTCTCGCTGCAGGTGGTGCCGCAACGACCGGGATCGCGCAGTGACGTGCTGCAGTGAAAGACCATGCCGGCTTGCAGCACCTTCTCGCTGTCTACTGTCACGTTGATCTCGGGACAATCCGCCCATGTGGGCGGAAATCCCAGGCCCACCGAGTAGCAGTAGGACCCATGCCAGATCACCTTCTCGATCACCGTCGCCAATTGCGTTTCCGCCTGTCGCGCCAGGTCTCCAGCAACAATGCCGGGACGTATATGCTCGATTAACTTATCGACGCTGGCGATGCAGGCGTCGATCATCCGCCGCACCTGGTCCGGGGGACGTCCGACAAAGACGGTACGCATGATCGGGCTGCTGTAGCGTCGGATGCAGGCGCCCAGTTCCATGAACACCGCATCGCCAGGTTTTATTTCCACACGTTGAAAAGTTGAATGCGGAATACCCGAGCGCCGGCCCACGGTGACGATGGGCTGATAACAGAAATACTCACTCCCGCCTGCGATCATTGTGCCATAGGCGACCGCTGCAACCTCGTTGTCGGTCTTGCCGGCAGCCACCGTGTCGATAGCCGCCTGCATGCCGACGCTGCTGAGCGCTGCAGCCTGTCGCATATAGTCGATCTCGGCCGCGGATTTGACTGCACGAACTCTAGATATCAGCGGCGCCGCGTCGGTGAACGATGCACGAGGCAGCAATTCTCCCAGCCGAACATAGTCGTGTGGCGTGAGACTGGTAAGCGGCCCCAGCTCGATGCCTATTCTGCCGCCGTCGAAGCCGCGATCCGACAATAGCTCCGCGGTCGCCGTGACGTGGTCCGCTTGCAGGTCGTAGGTTACCACGTCGGTGATCCAACACCCGATCGAGGCATTGAGGCTCTCGAATCCCTGGACCAGGAGTATGGGATCGCCGCTTCGCGGAACCGCGGCGAGCCAGTACTTGTGCACGGCGAAGCTCTCCAGCCCAGTCAGATAACAGACGCTGGCCATGGAGTGGGCGAGCAGGACGTCGAGGTCGGCGGCAGCCATCGCGTCCTGGACGTTCGCAACCCGACGCCGGTATTCGGCAACAGTGAAGGCCGAATCTGTCATGGTGCACCGACCGGCTTCGGCATGACGACGACTTCGACTTCATCAATCACGACGACGACAGGGCCATCGCTGGCGGTCACCAGCGTGACGCCCAGGGCATTGTCGCCATTCACCGCGGGTGGGGTTTCCAGATCGAACCACAGCGAAGTGTAAGCCGGCAACGGTCGGCTGAACTTTTCCGCACGGCCCTCTGCGTGGTATACCCGCCGCAGGTTGGCGACCGGAATGGATTGGCCGTTAATCTCTATCTGGATTTCATCTTCCCACATCGGCGCCAGTCCCGGCGCTTTTGTATTGAGTTCGCTCGTCGTTGCCGCTTTCAGTGCTTCGTCGGTAAGCACAGAGAGGCCGATGATGTACACGAAAATCTGGGCGTCGCTGGATTCAGCGAGATCCTCGGGGAGACGGAAGCAATACTCGCCGCGTTCACCCGCGGCGAGCGTGATGCCCAGCTTGAGCGGCCGGTTGCCCGAGTGGGATTTCTCGGATGTCAGTCCTTTGAAGTTGACTGTATAGCCACCGCTACCGTGGGAGAATGTGCTGGGGGCGCTGTCTTCGAAACCCTCGGCGTACCGAAAGGGGGCCAAGGGCAGCTCCCGGGCGATTACAACTTGTGCAGCCGAACAGATACCAGCAGCGGCAAAGGCAATCAATACGCTGAGATACGGTCCGCAAGCACTGCAATGACGGAAACGACCGATCATTCCAATGGTGTTCTTTCGGTCCGTAATGTTTCATGACAAACTGTCCTGGGATTCCAAAGGATCTGGAATATCCCGCTGCCGGGTATGAAGTACAACCGCCCCCCCGGAACCGCACTGAAAGTCTTGCAATGGCAGCAACCGCACTTAGCTTCTTCTCGCCCTCATGTCAAGTTCAGCCATGGATTGGCACAAGTCAACATCATACTGCTCGCGCCCAGTCAAGGGATTGTTTGCAATGGTAGACGGGAAAGTCGGATTCGGTGTCATTGGCCTGGGCATGGGAGCATCCCGCGCGCTGCAGGTTGCCAACACCGCAGGGGCGCAGCTCGTGGCGGTCGCGGATTTGGACGAAAGGCGCGGTAAACAGGCGCAAGCTGATCACGGCTGTGAATTCTTTCCCGACTACCGGCAGATGCTCGAGCGGGACGACATCGACGTCGTCCTGGTGATGACGCCGAGCGGCACACACATGGAGGTGGGAACCGTGGTTGCCGCGGCGGGTAAGCACGTCGCCACCACCAAGCCCATTGATGTGACACTCGAAAACGCCGACAAGCTGATCAGCGCCTGCGCTGACGCCAACGTCGTGCTGGCAGTCGATTTTGAAAGTCGTTATGCCGCGGGAAACCAGAAGATCAAGGCGGCTGTCGATCAAGGGATATTTGGAAAAATTATCCTGGGTGAGGTGCGGCTGAAGTGGTATCGTGCGCAATCATATTTTGAAAACAGCTGGCGCGGCACCTGGGAGATGGATGGCGGCGGATCACTGATGAACCAGTGCGTGCATTGGATCGATGTATTGCAGTGGTTCCTGGGCGACGTCGAGAGTGTCAATTCGCAGACTGGAATTTTCGCACATGAGATCGAAACCGAAGACCTCACGACGTCGCTTGTCCGATTCCGAAACGGCGCGTTCGGCACCATCCTCTCGACCACGACTTTTCCCGATAGCCGACCGGCAACTGTTGAAATCCATGGTGATCGCGGCGGTGCCGTCGCGGTCAATCACGAAATCGATTACTGGCAGCACAAATTGTCGTTCAACGACGAAACCGACGCTCGGGACGCCGACGATTTTGCCTTTTCCTGCGACGGGCCGGCTAATATTGTGGAAGACATGATCGGGGTTGTCCTGGAAAACAAGACGCCCGCGGTCACCGGGGAAGAAGGCCGCAAATCAATCGAGATCGTGCTTTCGATCTATGAATCCGCAAAGCGTGGCGAACCGGTGACGCTGCCGCTTTGTTCGTGTCCTGTCCAGCGAGGCTGAATATGTCCAACTTGACCTTCAACGTTTCCGCCGAGACCCGCAGTTAGCAAAACTGCCCGGTCAACGCCAACCTCGCCGTCGACAGCTTGCCGGCTGAACCGGTAGTACTCACGGACAATGCCGGCACCGTCCTGCCCGGCCAGCTCGAGCGGTCTGGCGGCAATGTTCGAATTCACTGGATCATCCCGGTAACTACTGCTATCCGACCTAGTAGCATGTGCGGAACTACGGCCTGATGACCGCCAATCCGTTCGGCCTGTCGCATTTTACAGCGCAACGCCGGACCCCGACCCTGATTTCGACGGCAGTCACACGATTCAGAAAGACGAGGTGTTGAAGTTTCGTTACCGCGTCCTGGTTCACGCCGGTGACACCAGGTCGGCAGACGTCGCCGGACAGTATCACCACTACATCAATCCGCCGGTGATTGAAGCCTGACCATCGCCGGCGGAAAGATTGTCACCGTAATCCATTCCTGATACCGTCTCCACTTGGCGGCAGCGCCAGCACAGGACACGTCGAGTACGTTCGGATAGGTACGTTTGGATTCGAGATCGGCACGTATAAGTTCAAATGCAGTCGCCAGAGACGGGTGGATTGCCAACGTTTTTTCATGGTCGGTATCGAACACGTCGTCGGCGCCAGTCCGCTTATAACCGGCAACGCAGTACTCGTAGGTATTGATTGAGGGCCACTGCCGCCTGCCAGATACCCGCGTGCGTGCTTCGTGCTGCACCATGTGCTTGATTGGCGAGTCAGTCAGAGGTTGCCGGTTGGTACCGGTTGCGGCTCATTCTGCCCGCTGCTGTATCCGGTCGAAGATTTTGGTTGCTATCGCCTGGGCCTGATCAAGTTGTGACGGGGCAAGCTTGCGTTTGTGAGCGTCGCGATTTGTGCGGGCATCGGCAAAACCGGACGCTGCCGCTACGCTGTACCAGGCATAAGCCGCCACGTCGTTCTCAGCCACAATCTCGCCGTTGTCGTACATCACGGCGAGATTGTACTGCGCGTCGGCATCTCCCTGCATAGCCGCCTTGCGGAACCACTTCACCGCCTCGGCACCGTCCACAGGCACACCCTCGCCATAGGCGTACATATAACCGAGAGTAAACTGTGCAATGCTCTGCCCCCGCATAGCCGCCTGGCGGTACCACTTCGCCGCCTCGGCATCGTCCTCGAGCACACCGTAGCCGTTGGCATACATCACCCCGAGGTTGTACTGCGCTTCGGCGAATCCCTGCTCAGCCACCTGGCGGTACCACTTCGCCGCCTCGGCATCGTCCTCGGGCACACCTATGCCGTTGTCATACATCACGCCGAGATTGTACTGCGCGGCGGCATATCCCTGCTCAGCAGCCTGGGCGTACCACTTCGCCGCCTCGGCATCGTTCTCGGGCACACCTACGCCGTTGGCGTACATCCAGCCGAGATTGGTCTGCGCGGCAGCATGCCCCTGCCCAGCCGCCTGGCGATACCACTCCGCCGCCTCGGTATCGTCTTTAGCCGCCCCCTTGCCCGTGGCGTACATCACGCCGAGATTGTACTGCGCGTCGAGATTTCCCTGCTCAGCCGCCTGGCGGTACCACTTGAACGCCTCGACATCATCCACAGGCACACCTCTGCCATTGGCATACACCAGGCCGAGACTCCACTGCGCGTTGGGATCACCCTGCTCAGCCGCCTGGCGGAACCACTTGACCGCCTCGGCATCGTCCTCAGCCACGCCCCAGCCGTTGGCGTACATCCAGCCAAGGTTGTACTGCGCGTTGGCATATCCCTGCTCAGCAGCCTGGGCGTACCACTTGATCGCCTCCGCATCGTCCTCGGGCACGCCTTCGCCGCCGTCGTATTTCGAGCCGAGGCTGAACTGCGCGACGGCATAACCCTCCTCAGCAGCCCTGAGGATCCACTTGAACGCCTCCGTATCATTCTCAGGTGCACCCTTGCCGTTGGCGTACATCACGCCGAGATTGGTCTGCGCTCTCGCATGTCCCTGCACAGCGGCCTTGCGGTACCACTTGACCGCCTCGGCATCGTCCTCGGGTAGACCTGAGTTGGCAAACATCAGGCCGAGGCTCCACTGCGCGTTGATATCGCCTTGCTCAGCCGCCTGGCGGTACCACTTGCCCGCCTTGGCATCGTCTGCGGGCACACCACTGCCGTTGGCATGCATCACGCCTAAATTGTACTGAGCGTTGGCATGCCCCTGCTTAGCGGCCTGGCGGTACCACTTCACTGCCTCGGCATCGTCCTCAGCCACCCCCTCGCCGTTGGCGTACATCAGACCGAGATTGAACTGCGCGTCGGCATATCCCTGCTCAGCCGCCTTGCGGAACCACTTCGCCGCCTCGGCATCGTCCTCAGCCACACCCTCGCCGTTGGCGTACATCAGGCCGAGATACCACTGCGCGTTGGGATCACCCTGCTCAGCCGCTTTGCCGAACCATTTGAACGCCTCGACATCGTCCACAGGTACACCGTCACCGGTGTAGTACATCCAGCCGAAACCGAACTGCGCGTTGGCATGCCCCTGCTCAGCCGCCTTGCGATACCACTTGATCGCCTCGGTGTCGTCCACAGGCACGCCCTTGCCCTTGGCGTATATCACGCCGAGATTGAACTGGGCGTCGACATCTCCCGCCACCGCTGCCTTGTGGTACCACTTCAACGCCTCGGCATAGTCCGCAGGCACACCACTGCCAGTGTCGTACATCAGGCCAAGATTGTACTGCGCTTTGGCATATCCCTGCTCAGCCGCTTTGCGGTACCAATCGACCGCTTCGGCATCGTCCTTAGCCACCCCCACGCCGTCGGCGTACTTCGAGCCGAGATTATACTGTGCATTGACATGTCCCTGCTCGGCTGCCTTGCGGTACCAATCCACTGCTTCGGCATCGTTCTTGGCCACACCCCAGCCCTTGGCGCACATCCAGCCGAGATTGTACTGCGCGTTGGCATCTCCCGCCGCGGCTTTCCTGCGTAGTGTTTGCACATCTTCTGCGTCAACGGTGCACACCACAACCAACAGGACGACGATCAGCATTCGACTGAATGAAATTAAACGCACAGGTTTAATCCACGAAATGTTCATCACTCCCTCTTCGCTCGAATTAAGCACCGGGTGCCGCCGGAACGCTTCTGCCTATCCCCCGCCAAGCTTACAGGCGATTCCTTCGTCGGCGGCGCAATCCCTGCCTTTCGGCTTCTTGTGCCATCGGTAACTGCAATTGTACCGGTATCACAAGCAGAAAACGGCGGAATTTCTGTAGTAGGTGATCCCTCGTATGTCGCGATGTAGCAGGAACTGCGCCAGACGCAAAAAAACTTTGGAAGATCAGGAGTTCAGCCGTATGGATTGGAGCGGGTAGGGGGAATCGAACCCCCCTGGCCAGCTTGGGAAGCTGAAGCATTACCACTATGCTATACCCGCACATTCTGATCGGGACGGTTGGTCTCCGATAAAAACAATATAACGCCTCCGGCGCCGGCGAGCAACACTACCGGGCGGGCGAATCCCGGATGCACTGGCAACTGACTGGATCATTTCCCTGGCCCCCTCGATCTAGAAGGCCGAAAACTACCCGGGGACTCTGCGGCTGACTTCCTCGGCGGTGAGGGCGCGGGAGAAGAAGGTGACGCCACATATCTCTCCCTCCCAGGTCCGATCCGCCGGTCCCGTCTCGTTGCCGACCAGGAGCGGCATGGTGTTCCAGGTGCTGCGATCACCCGAAACGGCAACTGATACGGCGGGGGCCCCGTCGAGATAGAGCGTGTGCATCTCTGCTTTCCGAACAAAAAACGAGATGCTGCCGCTCGTGGCGCATCGCAATGATCTGTTCGTCTTCGGCGATCAGGCCGCCGTCACCGGTATTGTTGACGGTGGTCCGGGGCCCCACGACAGCCTCGACTACAACGCCTATACCACCATTGTGAGCGTCAACATCCCCGGCGGCACCGCCACGGGCACCGGCGGTATCGCCAATATTGAAACGATGGTGACGTAAGTATCGGCAGCGGCGTTGCGGAATTCGCAGACGGCTACTTGATGATGTAGACTAGCCGTCAGACGGTCAGCTGCAACCGCAGGTCAAGCATGCATCAACGCCGACACATCATACGGTCCGTGCCCTATGCCGATCCGGGATTGAACAGTCGACAGTCGAACCAGCAGCAGCCATGGGGCTTTCCCGGATAAATTCATGGCTTTTTTCTTGCGCCAAGGACACATATCATGACACAGTCGAAACGATATATAGAGATCATGGACACAACGCTCCGTGACGGCGAGCAGACTCCGGAACTGGCGTACACCCCGGCCGAAAAGCTGCAAATCGCCCGGATGCTGCTTGGAGAAGTCGGCGTCGACCGCATCGAGATCGCTTCGGCCCGCGTCTCCAAGGGCGAGGCCGAAAGCGCCCGGCGCATCATCGAGTGGGCTGCCGCCAAGGGTAAGGACGACCACGTGGAAATTCTCGGGTTCTGCGACGGCGGCCTCTCATCGAGCTGGATCCGAAAAGTGCACGGTCGGACGATCAACCTGCTGACGAAAGGCTCGGAACTGCATTGCCGGAAGCAGTTGCGCAAAACACCCGAAGAACATTTCAAGGACGTCGTCAAGGATGTGCGATCGGCGAAGAAGAAAGGCCTGACTGTCAACGTTTATCTTGAAGACTGGTCGAATGGCGTCCGCGACAGCTTCCAGTATGTCCACGCTTTCTGCAATGTTCTTGTGGACCAGGGCATCGAGCGCATTATGCTGCCCGATACGCTGGGCATGCTGACACCGAGCGAAGTGCGCCGTTACCTAGACTGGATGATTTCGGCGTACCCGGATGTACGTTTCGACTTCCACGGTCACAACGACTACGGCCTCGGCACGGCCAACGCACTGGTGGCGGTGGAATGTGGCATCAACGGTGTACATACCACGGTCAACGGCCTTGGTGAGCGCGCCGGCAACGCCTCTTTGTGCGAAGTGGTCGTCGGCATTCACGACAAAACCAACTGCCGCACGCGGGTCAGGGAAAAAAAGATCAACGCCATTGCTCATGTGGTCCAGGCATTTTCGGGCAAGCGCCTGGCAGGCAACGCCCCGATCGTCGGCAACGATGTTTTCACGCAGACTTGTGGCGTCCATGCAGACGGCGACAAGAAAGGAAATCTGTACGTCAACGCGCTGTTGCCCGAACGCTTCAATCGCGACCGCATGTATGCCCTGGGCAAGCTCAGCGGCAAGGCCTCGATCGATCAGAACCTCGCCGACCTCGGACTCGAACTGACTACGGACGAGCGCAACCGTGTGCTGCAGGAAGTCATCGATCTCGGCGACAAGAAGAAGAAGGTGACCGCACAGGACCTGCCGTTCATCATAGCCAGCGTGCTGAAGACCGATCGGGAAAAAACGGTGTGGATTGAGAACTACCAGATTATCAGCGAATCGAACAGTCTGCCGACAGCTGAGATCACGTTGTCTTGCGACGGTGAAGAACTGACGGCAACGGGTAAGGGCGACGGCGGCTACGATGCATTTATGAAGGCAACGCGCAAAGCACTCAAGCGACGCGGCATCAAAATCCCCGCACTCCTCGACTACGCGGTGCACATTCCGCCCGGCGGCATGAGCGATGCGCTGGTAGAAACCACGATCAAGTGGGAGAACAACGGACGCAACCCGCTGATCACCATCGGGGTCAACAGCGACCAGATCGTCGCGGCCATTGAAGCGACAGAGAAAATGCTCAATATCGTGGTGCCGCCGCAATTGCAGAAATAGCATCGGCAACACGGCACAACACCCACCGATTTTCGAACACCAGAGCCGTCAGGCACATAGAGTTTCACGGCCCAGGAAATATGGTATCCGCTTTTAATTTTTCTCGTTCTGTTATCATTAATTAGCAGTCACTCCAATTGCGTCTTCAATCACCCGAAAGGAAAGCCATGGAAACCCGACCTGACCATTTAACCGTTCCTCGCAAATGGCTCCGACATGGCCTGCTCTTTCTGCTGGGCTTCATCGCCATTATCACGTTGGTGGCAGCCAGACATCCGCCGACTGCTCCGGCTGGCGTCTCCGGATGGACCGTAGTGGAGAAGAGCGCCACCGGCGACGACACCGCCACTATTCAGGCGGCCATCGACTCGGTCGCCCGGACCGGTGGTGTGGTCTTTTTCCCCGCGGGCCTCTACCGTCACACGGGGCTCATCGGACGTGCCAACGTTCACCTGAAGGGCGTCCATGTCGCCAGTGTGGAATTGGATTACACGCCCCGGACTGGAGACGGCATCACGCTGGCTCCCGACCCGGATAACTTCATGGTCTCGGACCTGACGCTTAACTCCAGCGGCCGGTCCAGCGGCTGGGGTATCCGGGCCGAGGCTGGAACGCAACGTTCGATGAGGATCGAGCGGACGCGCGTTGTCGGCTTCGAGAATGGGATCCTCGTCAGCAATGCTCTCTGCGTGTCGATCCGCCAGTGTCGGATTGGCCATACCCATCCCAAGGACCCCAAGGGAATCGGACTGCAGTTTGGCAACGGTCGAGACCAGGGAGGCAACGGAGTGACGATCGAGGACTGTTACTTCAGCAGTCTTGACAAGGGGGTCGTCACCTACGCCCAAGCCTGTCTGATTTCACGGCCGATCATCGAGGTATGCCACACGGGCATCGAGACGCATGGCACGACATCGATCGTAGCCCCCTGGTACGACAGCACGACCGACGTGGCCCATGTCAGCGTGCAACCCAACACGGTCGGTGGCGGAAGCTCCGGCACCGGGGTCCTGTTGCTGGGCTACGGATCCAGCGGATGGAACGTGAAATACGGTAGCGAAACCGAACGCAGCCGTTCTTTGATCATACCCGAGAGACTTGATTTCAGCCCGGGCGAAGATGCGGCCCGGCCACGCGGCGTCACCTTGGGCCAGGTCGTGATCGACCGCAATGGCGTGATTCACGCCAGGGATTTCAGGAAGTTACCTGACTGACCTGGCAGAGTCGCCTGTAGAAGACCAGCAAGATTGTCTCTTATAGCGAACAGCCGCAATAGAAAGAGACCGGTACCGTAAAGCAACACGATACGCCCTGTTCATGGCACCTCTCGCCATCCGCATCGGTGATTCACATAGGGCCTGTATCGTTTGACGTAGGCGTATCGCACAGCGTACGGCGATTCCCCGGCCGCTTGCCAGTTCCGGGAGCGGCTGTACCATATTGGATTCACCCGTAGTTGTACGAAAAATCTTTTAGGGATAACTATGGACCAGCATAATCCGTATCAGATGCCAGAACCCGGCACCAACGACTACTCGCCGCAGCAGCAGAATGCGGGCACCCAATTTCTGACGCCGTTGTACGCGGTCAAGGGCTGGATCAAATTCCTCGGCGTGATGTTTATCATCTACGGCGCATTCCAGTGCCTGGCCATCGTCAGCGCAGTGATCGGCTGGATCCCGATCTGGATAGGCATCAAGCTCAACCGTACCGCCGACCTGATCACCCAGTCCTATGAAAGCGGCGACAACTCGCTTGCGATGGCAGCGACGGAGGAGCTCGGGTCGGTCCTCAAGATCCTCGGCATCTTCTTCCTGGTCAATCTGATCCTAATCGTCTTGGTGATCGTCGCCTACATCGTCTTCATCGTCGTGATATTGGGTTTATTGGCCGGTGCGGCAGCGGGCGCCGGATCGTAACAACGGACGCCGACAGCGACCGCGTGAACCTCAGTCCTCGTCGACATCAAGCGACTATCCGACAGTACCCCCTCCCATGCTGTGGAACACGACCTGGTGCCCCGCCAATTCACCGTTTGTGGAATATTCGAATTTGCCGGAGAAGAACTGGTCCCGCTGCATCCACTCGAGAAAGAACTGATCGCCTTCCCAGAGCGGCAGGTCGAGGATTTGGTCGTCCTCGATCCACTCGAGATTGCCTTCCGCAGAAACAATCAGGTCACCGGTGAATTCGGTTGCCGTGTAGACAAAGACGTACCAATCTTCGACGCCGTCGAACGCCGGGAAGGTGAGAAAGCCATGTAACTGCGGATTGGCAATCGCCAGGCCGCTTTCCTCGAGCACTTCACGCTCGACGCATTCTTCCGGGGTCTCCCCGGGGTCGAACTTGCCGCCGAGCCCGTTCCACTTGCCTTCGTGCATATCGTCCTGCTTCTTGACCCGATGCAGCATCAGGGTCTTTCCATCGCGTTTTACATAGCAGAGCGTGGCAAGTTTCATGGCGCTCGATAGACGCCAGCCCGGGGACAGACGTGGCGGGAATAATTCTGCAGAAACATAAGGGCGAAAATGGCAGCCCGGCCTGGACTCGAACCAAGACTAACTGGACCAGAACCAGCCGTGCTACCATTACACCACCGGGCTACATCGACGCCTTAAGGGTATTCGCCGCACCTCAGAAACCGGTTGGCGAATCAATCCGAAAACTTAGTGCGAGACAGGTTTACAGGCAAATCGTTTTCGAAGAAATGTTGATTTGTCGCGGTTCGACGAGTACTATTCATTCCCTCGGCAGCCTACAGTACTGAAGTTGTAATCGAATACATTTATTCCACAAAAGGCAGCAGACTTAAACCGTAAGCGTATGTCGGCATTCATCATCAGTTTAGTCATCTTCGGCGTGATCCTGCTGCTGGCGGAGATCGTCCTGCCCAGTGGTGTCAGCGGTATCATAGGCGGACTGTGTCTGCTGGTCGCCATCGTGCTGGGCTTCACCCAAAGCTTCAACCTCGGTGTCTCGCTGCTTTTCGGGTCGATGTTTTTCGCCACGTTCATGCTGTGGCTGTTCGTCAGGTTCGTGCCGGATTCGCCCATTGGCAAGCGCCTGTTTCTGAAGAAATCCGCGAAGGAATGGGATGGGTTTGAAACAAGCAACAAAATCCTCCTCGGCAAGACCGGCGTCAGTTGCACGATGTTGCGCCCCAGCGGCATGGCCGTGATCGGCGACGAACGTATCGACGTGGTCACAGAGGGTGAGATGATTCAGAAGGATCAGACGATCAAGGTGATCGAAATCGAAGGGAACCGAATCGTCGTCGCCATTGACCATAGCAATGACCAGTGATTTACTTATTGCTTGTAATTTCGACGAATTGACGTCAATTCACAGGAGCTTGGGATTGACGTTCCAGCACATCAGGAGAATTAAATGAAATCCCTTTTTCTTGCGACTAAATCACACAATATGACTAGGGTGGCATTATGAATATCTTGATCCCCGTAATCGCCATTTTCTTGATCATTGTCCTCTTCGTATTGATGTGTGTTTTCTTCACTTTCTTCAGCGTCTGGATCCGCGCACTGGCATCGGATGCGCCTATCAAGATCATTACTTTGATCGGGATGAGGCTCCGCAAGATATCGCCGGGACTCATTGTCGAAGCGTTGATCCGGGTCAAAAAAGCAGGCCTCGAGGATATCGATACCGATGGTCTGGAGTCCCATTACCTGGCGGGCGGTGACATCCTGTCGGTTGTCAACGCTTTGATCGCCGCGGACAAGGCCGGCATTGCGCTGGTTTTCCCGCGCGCCGCGGCTATCGACCTGGCCGGCCGTGACGTGCTTGACGCCGTCCGCACCAGCGTTAACCCGAGAGTCATCGACTGCCCCGACCCCGCCAAGGGTCGCGCGACGATCGATGCCGTCGCCAAGGACGGTATCCAGTTGAGGGCCAAGGCACGCGTCACCGTCCGCGCCAACCTTGACCGGCTCATCGGTGGCGCGACCGAGGAAACGATCATTGCCCGTGTCGGTGAAGGCATTGTCACAACGATTGGTTCCGCCGAAAGTCACAAAGTGGTGCTGGAAAATCCCGATTCCATCTCCGAACGCGTCCTGCAGAAGGGCCTCGACAGCGGTACCGCATATGAGATTCTGTCGATCGACATCGCCGATATCGACGTCGGCGACAACATTGGCGCCCGCCTCCAGGCCGACCAGGCCGAGGCTGACAAGCGCGTCGCCCAGGCCAAGGCCGAGGAACGCCGCGCCGCCGCCGTCGCCCGTGAGCAGGAAATGCAGGCCAGGGTCCAGGAAATGCAGGCGAAAGTCGTCGAGGCCCAGGCCGAGGTGCCGCTCGCTATGGCTACCGCATTCCGCGAGGGAAACCTGGGTATCCTCGACTATCTCCGTATCGAGAATCTCAAGGCAGACACCGATATGCGGGCTTCCATTTCCGGCGAAACGCGCGAAGAAGAATAATAGTTTTCACTAATCATATAGGCTAAACGGATTCACCATGGAAGATGTCCCCGTCGTCATCCTCTGGTTCGTGATCATGGGCGTCGTGGCCGTCGCAAAGCTGGTCAAGCGCAAAGGTGATGCGCAGGAGGAGCAGGAGGAGCAGCAGGAGCAGCAGGCTTACCGACCGTCTCTCGCCCCCCAGCAGCAGCAAGCTGGTCGTGAACAGCGGCACCAGCCCGAGGAGCAACTGCATAGCCAGTACCAGTTGCGCGAACGCGTGGAGCAGCGGCAAGGACAACAGCGCAAACCGGTCTCACAGGACGGGAAGCATGACGATGCCCGCAAGCTCATCGAAAATGCTATTGAGCGACAGTCCAGCGCCGCCCGTAAGCACACCGAAACGCAGTCGGCACCTCACCCCGAGGACCAGAAAATTCCGTTGGTGACCCGTTCGATTGCAACCCCCAAAGCGTCCGTTGCGACAGCCGACCGCAAAGGGCAGCTTCGGCGCATGCTCTCATCGAAACGCAACATTCTCAACGCCATCATCCTTCGCGAGGTACTTGACCGCCCCCGCGCCTATGATGTGTGATGGGTCCCTGGACGTCAAACCTGTCGATTCTGGTAGCCTGCTTCCTCGTGGGCGGCGTTCCGTTCGGCTTTATCATCGGAAAGTGCCACGGTGTTAATATCCGCGAGTACGGAAGCGGTAATATCGGCGCCACCAACGTCCTGCGCACCTGCGGGAAACCAGCCGGCCTGCTGTGCTTTTTTCTCGATGCCCTGAAAGGCTTTGGCCCGGTATTCGCCGTGACGCAGTTCACCGATGTCACCGCCTTCACCATGAGCGCCGTCGTCGGAACAGTCTGCGGTCATATTTGGACGCCGTACCTGCGGTTCCGCGGCGGTAAGGGAATCGCCACATCGGCCGGCGCTTTGCTGGCAATTGCCTGGATCCCGGTCGTTGTCGGTCTGGTCTCGTGGATCATCGTCGTCAACGCCACGCGCTACGTTTCGCTCGGCAGTATTGTGGCGGCCGCGTCACTGCCGATAACCGGCCTGCTGATCGGCCGTGGGTTGCCGGGTGAACCGCTACCGACGCCGATTCTCGTCCTGCTCAGTCTACTTGCCGTCGTCGCCATCGCCTGTCACCGGTCCAACATCAAACGCCTCCTCGCCGGTACAGAAAATAAATTGAGGCAGGCAACGGATGACCAATTGAAACCGGAACCGGAACCGGAAAATAACTTATGAAAATAACCGTGCTCAGTGACGGCGGCTGGGGCACTGCACTGGCCCTGCTGCTCGTCGACAATAAACACGATGTCACGATCTGGGGACCGTTCGCCGATTACGTCGAAGAAATGAAGCAGACGCGCCGCAACGACCGCTTCCTCAAGGGCGCCGAGTTGCCGCCGGCGCTCGGACTCACCGCCGACATGGCGACGGCCGCCAAAGCGGAGCTGCTGGTCCTCGCCGCGCCCACGCAGTTTGCTCGCGGCTGTCTGGAGCAGCTTGCCGCCGCCGGCGTCTCGCCAAAAACCAAAATCGTCAACGTCTCCAAGGGCATCGAAGTGGGTACGCTGCTACGCATCAGCGAGTTGATCGAGGCCGTTCTCGGCCCCGTCCGTTACGCCGATCTCTCGGGACCAAGCCATGCCGAGGAAGTTTTTCGCCGCGTCCCGACCGCCGTGGCCGTCGGCTCGACCGATAGTGAGTTGGCAACCGAAATACAGAGCGTTTTTATGAACCACGTCTTCCGGGTCTACACCAGCGACGACGTCATCGGCGTCGAACTCGGAGGCGCCCTCAAGAATGTCTACGCAATCGCCGCCGGCATCTGCGACGGCATGGCGCTCGGCGACAATTCCAAAGCCGCACTGATGACCCGGGCGATCGCCGAGATGGGGCGACTCGGAGTCGCCTTGGGCGGGCGGGCCGAGACGTTTTCCGGTTTAAGCGGTATCGGCGACATGATTGTGACCTGCTGCAGCGGCCACAGCCGCAACCGCCATGTTGGTGAAGAACTTGGGCGCGGAAAGGCCCTCGAGGAAATCATCGAAGACATGGGCATGGTGGTGGCGGAGGGTGTAAAAACCAGCGAAAGCGCCTATGAACTCGCCGAAAAAATCGACGCCGAAACCCCGATCATCCGCGAAGTATACGCCAGCCTGTACGAAGGCAAGGACCCGCGCGTCGTAGTGCGCGACCTCATGACCCGCAATCCCCGACCGGAGCGCGGCTGATACTGAAGGTCAAAATTTCGACCGCTTCATCAAAAACACCAGACCCATGAAAAAAAACGGACAGTTTCAGATCCGCGGAGGTGCCCCAATACGCGGCAGCCTCACACCGAGCGGCAACAAAAACGCCGCCCTGCCGATGATGGCCGCCGCGTTGCTCACCGATGAACAAGTCGTGCTGGAAAACGTGCCGCACATCCGCGACGTCATCGCCATGCTCAAGATCCTCGAACACCTCGATGTCGAACACGAGTTCTCCGGTAACACCCTGCGCATCTGTGCGGCCAACCTGCAGCGCAGCGACCTGCCCGAATCGCTGTGCCGAGAAATCCGCACCAGTTTCCTGTTCGTCGCACCACTGCTCGCACGCCTCGGCCGCGCCGATCTCCATCCGCCCGGTGGTGACGTCATCGGACGACGACGCCTCGACGCGCATTTCTACGGACTGGAGGGTCTCGGCGCCACGGTCGACACCGATCGGTTCGAATTCTCCGCACCGCAGGGCTTGAGCGCCCGCCACCTGTTCTTCGACGAGGCCAGCGTCACTGCCACCGAGCATATCATGATGGCCGCCGTCGTGGCCCGCGGCACCAGCACCATCAGCAACGCCGCCAGTGAACCGCACGTTCAGGACCTGGCACAACTGCTGATCGCCATGGGGGCGAAGATCGACGGGCTTAATACGAACACACTCACCATCACCGGCGTTGAGCGCCTGCACGGCACCACCCATCGCGTTGCCTCCGACCACATCGAAGTCGGCAGTTTTCTGGCACTCGCAGCAGCGATTGGCGGCAACATCACGGTCAACGAGATTGTGCCAAGCCACTACTGGATGATTCGTCGTGTTTTCCAACGATTCGGCGTGCCTCTCGACTTCACCGCCAACACCATCACCATGCGTGGCCCGGCCTCAGCCGCCGTGCAGAAGGACGTGCTCGGACATATCCCGCATGTCGACGACGGACCGTGGCCCCAGTTCCCATCCGACTTGATGAGTACCATGATCGTGCTCGCCACCCAGGCACACGGAACCGTGCTGTTTTTCGAAAAGATGTTCGAGAGCCGCATGTACTTCGTCGACCTGCTCATTCAAATGGGCGCCGGCATCATCGTCTGTGACCCGCATCGTGTCGTCGTCACCGGGCCGACACCGCTGCGGTCGCAATACATGAGCAGCCCCGACATACGCGCCGGCATGGCACTGCTCATCGCCGCCCTGTGCGCCGACGGCCACAGTGTCGTCGACAACGCCTGGGTCATTGACCGGGGCTACGAGGACATCACCGGCAAGCTGCAAAAACTCGGCGCCCATATCGAGCGGGTCGATTGAACTGCCGTCTCGCCATCCTACCGCTCGCCCTGACCCTGCTGCCCGGCTGCGGATCCCCTCCCCTGGTCAACGCACCACCAACTGCCAACACCATTTGCTGCTTCGGCGACAGCCTCGTCGCTGGCGTCGGTGTCGATGACCAGATCGACAGCTTCCCGGCCGTGCTCGGCGAACTGATCGGCCGCGAAGTCTCCGCCCTGGGCACCTCCGGCGCCTCTACTGTCGACGGCGTCGACCTGTGCGAACAGATCGACACCGATGCGTGTGGCCTCGTCATCGTCACACTGGGCGGCAACGATATCATGCAACAGTTGCCGTACGACGAGACCGAGAAGAATCTGGAAACGATTTTCACAAGCCTACAGACGCGCGGTGCCGTCGTTGTTTTTACATGCGTCCTGAGTCCACTCAGTGTGTCCCGCGGCCGCAAGTACAAGGCCCTGTGTAAGCGCACGGGCGTGTTGTTCGTGCCCAACATCATGGCCGGCATCATTACCGACCCGACGTTACGCACCGATGAAGTCCATCCCAACGCAAAGGGCTATCGCCTCATCGCCGAACGCATCGCCACGACTTTAAAAGCTGCCCGCCTGGTGGACTGACTTGTGGTATCGTGACGCCCGCCCAGCGCACGGCACATGCTGCGACGGCTGCAAAGACAACCCCGGATACGCATGACAAACCCCGTGGCTGCAGTCAAAGCGGATTAGGGCAGGCCATCGGTGAATGACCCGCAAGCGGAGACTTGTTGATGTATTTTATAACCCTGCTTCCAACCGCCTTAACTCATCCACCGCTCTGACATGCTATACGTTCCACCGCCAACCCGCTATGATCTGAAGTGGCGCATGTTCGGCATCCCGATCCGGGTGCACCCGATGTTCTGGCTGCTGGCAGCACTGTTGGGCTGGAACAACGAAATGCCGAAGCTCACTATCCTGGTGTGGATCCCCTGCGTCCTGGTCTCGGTCATTGTGCATGAACTGGGACACGCGCTGACGGCACGCCGCTTCGGCGGCGGGCAACCGCAAATCGTGCTGCATTTCATGGGGCTCGCTACGAGCGGCGTGCTGGCGCAGTCGCGCGAGCGAATCATCCACATTCTCGCCGGCCCCGGCGCCGGATTGATCGTCGCCGCGATCATCGCGCCTCTGTTTTTTCTGCAACCGATCCACAACTTCTGGGTCATCGCCTGTATCCACACGATGTTCATGGTCAATCTGGTGTGGAGCCTGGTTAACCTGGTTCCAATTCTGCCGCTCGACGGCGGTCAGCTCACGGAAGAGTTGATCGCCCGAAAACGCCCGGCCGGCAGCCTCTATCGAGCTGCCAGGCTTTCGATCATTTGTGCGATTATCGCAGCGGTGATCTGTCTCGTCTGCGCCATTGTTTTTCGCAGTGGCTCCTGGTTCTTCGGCGTGCTGATGGCCGGACTGCTGATCTTCTACAACGTCCAGATGCGCCGCTACGGCTCAATGGTAGAGCGCGAAAAGCTCGACACACCACGGCAGTCCTGGGAAAAAGATCCCGATTGGTGGCGCTGACGAGACGGAAAGACGCTCACATGCCGTCTTCTGTTTACACCGAATTCATTTTCGGGCCATCCGGAATTGCGCGGACCGGCGCAAAGCCGATCTCGCCAGGCGAGGATTTCGCCGGCAATACCACGCGTTCGAGCAAAACCCACCGGCTCTGTCCGGCGGTACCATGAAGGACGTGCTGCCCCGGCCACATGCCACCCCACAGGACGTACCTGAGCGTTGCATACCCAATACCATTTTCAGGTATCATTCGAGAGATCTCCGGAGAATCCAGCCGGGGCATTGATTTTCTGTACAATTCACTGTATCTTCCTTATTATCAACAGCTACTGCTACTGAACGGTGCTGTCATCTGCCTGTATCCGGCAAAGGTTTCCGGCAAAGATAGTGATCAGCATTGTAGCGACATCACGGCAACTTGCAATTTGAAGCCAAATTTCGTACACTGCCATGAGGGGGCAGAGTTTCATCTAGAGGTTATGGAACATCCCCAATATACCCTTCAATATCATGGTGGTTTGCGGACCGTGCCCAGTGCCAGTTTGGGTGTGCACCCATGAGTAAAATGACCATCGTCGCAGCGCTCCTTGTGATCGTTGGCGCAAGCGTCGCGGTTTGGCGATTCAGTACAAATGTGGAGGAAAGCAACACGATCGACATCATCGAACCGCCACCACTGCTGGAACAACCCGTTGTCACAGAAACGGCAACGACAGAATTTCCCGAGGCAATACCAGGCGCGGGAGCAAGGCCGATGACGTTCGCACGCAGCGGCGACGTCGCCGCCATCGTCACTGCCGTCGAACGGGCTACAAGGCCGGGTAAGACGCGCATGGCGCGGACCGTCGCGGGCGATGCACAGCAACTTTGTATCTTGGTGGACGCGGACAGACGCTATGGCGAGTTCGACAACAACACCCCGCAGCGACTGGCGACGATGCTGGCTGAGGCCGGTTTCGAAAAACCGCCGCACCACGTGTCGAAATCCATGAGCATTTACCGGTCGCTGGCGAAAAACGAAATGGACTACGAGGCAGCACGTGGTGACACGGTCATTGTGCTGCTTTGCCCACAGGCCGAATGGGACAGCCTGCGTTTGAACTGGACGGGACTGTAGAGAAAATGAAACAATTTTGCGCCGCACAACGACAAGAGTTGTGAACAGCCGCTAAGGAATTTGATCCATGGTGGGGAGAAAAATTAAGACAAGCCGCTTCCAGCGCCTTCAAAAATTTTGCCTTCATTGGGCGGTGATTGGATGTTGTTGTGCCGGCGCGCCAAGCGCACGCGCGGCCCTGGGCGCACGCATCGACACCCTACTCGATGACCTGGTAAGCGCACACCAGCAGGCAGGCAACGAGATCTGCGAAGAACTGGCCGAGTACTACGGACAACAGGTCTACTACAGCAACGGCAAGCTTCTGTTGCCGGTCATCCTCGAACCTCTCGATGGCACGGCGCGCGATGAAGATCTCGACGCCCTCGAGAAAATCGGCGGGCAGGTGGATGCCGTGTCGGACTCGTTCATTCGCGTTCTCATGCCACCGGCCAAAGTCTCGCAGTTGAAAGGCAACAAGCACTATCGCGTCGCGCGGATGGCGAGACTCGCGCTCGCCGACATAGGTCCGAACCTGTCGGAAAGCGTCGCGCTGACCGGTGCCGATATCGTGCATGGTGCGGGCATCGACGGCACCGGGGTGAAGGTTGCAGTCATCGACCTCGGGTTCATCGGCCTGGCGGCCCGTATCGCGGAAGGCGAACTGCCGAACATCGTCATTGCCAACCTGCCCGGTACCAACGACGACGCTATCGAAACGGGCAGTAGCCATGGCGTTGGTGTTGCCGAACATCTCGCGGACATGGCGCCCGGCGCCGAGATCCACTGCATCAAGGTGGTTGACACCGTCGATCTGCAAAATGCCACCGCCTACATCGCCGACAACAACATTTCCATCGTCAATCATTCCGTCGGCTGGGTGCTTTCCAGCTACTACGACGATACAGGCTGGGTCAACGTCGTCGTCAACAACTCACGCGACAACGACGACGTATTCTGGAGCTTGTCCGCGGGAAACTCCGCGCTGCGCCACTGGCGCGGTGGTTGGGTGGATGACGATGGCGATGACTTCCTCGACTTCGCGACCAACGACGACCGCCTCGATATCACGACGCAGTTCTCTACGGTGCAACTGTTCCTCAACTGGGATCAATACGGCAATTCACAGACCGACCTCGATCTCTACATCTACGACAAGAACAACCTCGCGGTGGCCTCGAGCACGGGACCGCAGTCCGGTGCAGAGACGCCGTCCGAAGCAGTCACCTTCACCCTCGACACGAACCTCACGCCCTACACCATCGAGGTCCATGCATTCTCCGGCCCTACCGCCGACCTCGACATCACTCTCTTCAGCTTCAACAACAATGTGGAACATGCCGTTGCCGCATCGGCTTTGATGGACCCAGCCAACGCCCACGGCACCTATACCGTCGGGGCAATCAACCAAGCTGGGTGGACCAATTCGAATCCGTCCGTGGCAAGCTACTCGGGCAACGGCCCGACCAACGACGGCCGGCAGAAACCAAACATTAGCGCGCCCGACGGCACGGACAGCAGGACCTACGGCGCCTCCTTCGGTACATCCTTCAGTGCGCCAACCGTCGCCGGGGCAGCAGCGCTGCTCCTCGAAGAAGATCCAACGCGAACCGCCGGTGACCTGGAGGCCCGACTCACGGCCCTCGCCCTGGATATCGGCGCGCCCGGCATCGACATGGTCTCCGGCGCCGGCAAACTGCATATCGCGCTCGATCAGGAGAGGTCGATCACGATCAGTAACGTCGCCATCGACGCGCCGGTCAATCCGCTGCAGACGCCACGGCACGGCAAGCTGGAACTGGACGTCACGCTGGCAGACGTTGTTGCGACGAAATTCTTCAACGCCGCCCCTGCTGACGACGGCATCGACCTCAACGCGATCTTCACGGGACCCGACGCCAGCGATTGGGACATCAATGGATTTTTCGATGGCAGCGGCTGGCGCCTTCGTTTTTCTCCCGAACTGGCCGGGACATGGACCTTCACCGTAACCGTCACCGATGCCAGTGGCACAGACACATGGGTAGGCGGCAGTTTCACCTGTGTCGATCTGGGCAACCTCGGCTGGCCCCGACTCGCCGGCCGATACTTGGAACTGTCCACCGGCGAGCCGTTGTTCGCTGTCGGCCACAACAACGGCTGGCAGTACGACCTTGAAGTGCCGAGCTTTACGGACATGGCAGCCAACGGCGAAAACCTCCTGGGCTACTGGATGGGAGTGCCGTGGGCCGAACGGGCCTCGACCTCATCAGCCGAACCATACTGGGATGACCGCACGGCGATCGAGAACCTGGAGCAGGGCCTCGGCAACTACAACCAGGAAGCCTGTCAGTATCTTGACGGTCTGGTCGAGCGCGCCGAAACGGACAACATCTACCTGCTGCCCGCCATCTGGTCACACGGCCAATTGCGTGACGCAACGCATCCCTGGAGCGGCAGCGCCAATCACTGGTGGTACAACAACCCTTACAATACCATCACGACTCCCACCGATTTCTTCCTCACAGACGCCGGCGGCGGCAACGACACGCAGCAGTGGAAGCTGCAGAAGCATTTTCTGCGCTACGTCATGGCGCGCTGGGGCCACAGCCGTGCCATCGCCGGCTGGGTGCTGATCGTCGAGATCAACGGTACCGTAGGTTTCGTCCAGAACCCGACACAAACCAACGCCTGGATCGCTTCAGCGCAGGCATACTGCGCCGGGCTCGACCCGTATCGCAACAACGCCTTGTCAGAATATCCGATGACTGTCAGTAAGTTCAATGACACGTCTTACGACGCCGGGCTCGATGTGCGGTCCTCCGATTCATACTCACAGCAATTCGACGATGTTGCCGTCGCCAATACGATCGCAACGGAAACGCGCGCCATGCGGACCTCCGGAAAGCCTGTCTTCCACGGCGAGTTCGGTGGTGACACAACGGGTGGCGCCACCGAACCAGCACACATGCACAACAGTGTCTGGGCCGGCGTCGCAGCAGGCGCCGCTATGACCCCGCTCAAATGGGCCGACGGCGGCAACTGGCCGTTGTTCGACAATTCACCGACTGGTCAGGCGATGGTCGCACACTTGTCGATCCTCTCGGACTTCGTCAATGGGCTGGGCTACATAACCGATGCCGCACTCGTAGAGTCAGATGCCAGCGTTACCGGTGCCGGCGGCCTTGCCTGGGGCATGAACCTGAGCAACAAAGGCTTCGCCTGGATCCAGACAACTTCCGGCGTCCCCGGCGGGCGGACCTTCACCGTCACAGGCCTGACACCGGGCCTTTATGGAATCAACTGGTATGACGTTTCCACAAGCGGCACGGCGCCACTGCAGACCGATGGTGCCACCGTCACCGGTGACGGTATCCTCAACGCTGCAGTGCCTTCAATCGGCACCAATGATATCGCCCTGGCCTTCAGTCCCGATACAGGCCCCCCGGTCATCACCTGTCCCGCCGATGGCACGATCGAATGCGCCCAGCCCACCAATCCAGGTGATTCCGGCAGCGCTACAGCCACGGACGACTGCCTCGCCACGATCAGTTATGACGACGTCACCCTGCCGAGCTGTCCGATCCTCAGCTATGTCGATTCCGGCCAGGCGCTCGGCGGTTCCGCCACCCGCGATATCGCTCTCGGTGATCTCGACGGCGACGGCGACCTCGACGCGGTGTTTGCGGAGATCGCCGGCACCGTCCGACATATCTGGCTGAACAACGGCGGTTTGTTTACGTACGATAGTCAGACATTAAGCCTCCTGTTCACTTGCGTGACGCTGGCAGACATCGACAGTGACAACGACCTTGACGCCATCGTCGGGACGTACACCTCGCAGTCCAACCTGGTTTACCTCAATGATGGCACCGGGACATTCTCTGCCGGCAGTTCACTCGGAAACAGCCGGGCGCAGGACGTCGAGTCCGGCGATTTCGATGGTGACAACGATATAGACGTACTGATCACAACAAGCGGCAACGGCGGCGACGAAATCTGGTTTAACGACGGCGCCGGCAACTTCCTCAATTCCGGGCAAAGCATCGGCAGCACCACTACCTACGGCGCCTCTGTCGGCGATATCGACGGCGACAACGATCTCGATATCTGGACTGCCCATAGCGGGCCGAACCGTGTCTTCATCAATGACGGCAACGGCATATTCGCCGACAGCGGACAGCTATTGGGCAGTCTCCCCAGCCGCGAAGTGGTTCTTGGCGACCTCGACGGCGACAACGACCTCGACGCGTTCGTCGCCAACACGACGACCGACGGTGTTTGGATCAACGACGGCAACGGCAACTTCTCGGCAGGAACAGCGCTGCCGCGCGCTGTGGCCATGGACGCTGACCTGGCGGATGTCGACGGCGACGGCGATCTCGACGTGCTGATCGCTGTTGTCAACGCGCCGGACAAGATCTGGATCAACGATGGCGCCGCCAATTTCACTGACTCCGGCCTGGCCATTGCAACCTCGCTGACCTTT
>Ga0209402_10001418_pt1 | contig 26246 bp, 37 predicted proteins | sample ArcticOcean_MG_C_3_FD_187437 | JGI IMG/M metagenome (GOLD analysis project Ga0209402, IMG submission 187437) | Marine microbial communities from western Arctic Ocean - ArcticOcean_MG_CB8_126 (SPAdes) (version 2) | ecosystem: Environmental > Aquatic > Marine > Oceanic | place: Arctic Ocean... | reverse complement strand
AAGATTTAGAACGAGCACTAAAAGGAAAATTTGTTACATGTAAAGTTCAACACAGAGATACAAAAACAGACGCACTTGTCTGCAACGTATTTGTTCAAAGACCACCAGAAGATTCAGTTTAATTTTTTAAATAAATTAAAGGTTAATTTTTTTCATTTTTTTCTTTCCATGTTTTTAAGAAAATATGATGTTGTTCACCAATTGGTGTTAAATTGTAACCAACTTCCCCTTCTTTTTTTATTATGGATGTAACAATTCCCTTCTTAATCATGATAATTAATGTAGGATTATTTTTAAATGGATAACCAGGATTTTTGTTTAAAATTTTAAAATAGTCTTTACCCTTTGTAGTTAATCTAAAAACAATTTTTTGTCTATCCTTAGAATCAACAATAGGCTCTAAAATCCAATCATTGACAAAATCATGCAAAACTAAATCATTATTTGATTTCAAATTAATTTCTTCCACAAAAGTAAAAAAACTATCCAGTATATGAAATTTGAATAAAGATATTTACTTTAAAAAATGTAGATATTTGCTGATGATTATATCAACGGGTTCTATCTGATTTCCTCAAATGTGATGAAAGATACCGCCGAAAAGATGAAGCCTTTTTAATATTAATACAAAGAATTTAAAAAAATAAACTCGAGGTATCTTCAAATATATTGGTTCAAGAAGTAGTGACTGGGTAGACATGACAGATGACGTATGTGATTTTTGTAAAGGCGTAGGCTCAAGTTCAACAAATGTTTGCGTGTATTGTAACGGCACAGGAGAATGGAATCAAGCTGCACAGGCATATGTGAAAAATCATATTTGCCAGTGCATTGTATTAGATAGAAAATTTTGTCCAGTATGTAACAAACCATGTCATCACGATACAAGTCTAAATCCAAAACAAACAATTGATTCAGGTCATGGTGGAATGTCAATGCCTGAAATGATAATGTGATCAAATAAAGAGTAAAAATAAGAAAAGTATTACAAAAAATATCAAATTAATTAAAAAAAATGACAAAATTTTACAATAGTTTAATTACAACATGAATTGAGGAAATTTAGAAAATATGTCATACAATAGAGAAGATAGAGAAATGTTTGACGCAAAATGCGGGGACTGTGGAACGGATTGTCAAGTACCATTCCAACCAAAACAAGACAGACCTGTATATTGCAGAGAATGCTTCCAAAAACATAAACCAGAACCACGAGAAGGTGGTAGATTTGGTGGAAAATCAAATGATAGAGGTTCTAGATTCGGTAACAGAGATGAGAGACCACGAGAAATGTTTGACGCAAAATGCGGAGACTGTGGAAACGATACTCAAGTACCATTTAGACCAAAAGAAGACAGACCTGTATACTGCAGAGAATGCTTCCAAAATCACAGATAACATAACAAATTATTTTGAGAAAAATACTCGGAAATTTGTAACTTTTATTTAATTCACTATTTACAAATTCATGCAAATTTTAATAAAAAAGCAGGTAGAGAATTATAAAAATAAATTCCCTAATATGTGATGAAATTTAATTAATTTTAACAATGGTACTAGTAAATAAAAAAATGTTAACGGGAGGAATGCTAATGATAATTGTTGGGCTAGTACTCACAATAAACATCAATGACGCAGTGCCAGTAGGTCAAGCAGGTATGACAGAAGAAGAAGTAATTGATTTACTAATGGCAGAACAGGAAAATGAAGATTACAATACATTAGCAGGTATTTTGTTTGGACTTGGATTTTTACTAGTATTGATTAGTTTTGGGGCAAGAAAAAAGAAAGGTAAACCAACAAAGCAAGTAGAAAAAAAAGCAGAATAATTAAAACATTTTAATCTTAAATTATTCTAAAAAATATAATGATTCAAGCAGAAATTAGCATATATCCAATGGCGACAAGAACTACCAGTGCAAGTTTTTACATTGCAAAGGCAATTGAATCAATCAAAAAAATAGAGAACTTGAGATATGAAATTAATGCTATGGGAACTATTTTGGAATCAGATGATATGGATACAATCAACAAAGCAACAAAAGAGATGATTGAGACAGTGCATAATTTAGGAATAAACAGAGCAGAAATAATAATAAAAATAGATTCAAGAAAAGATAAGCAAGTTAGAATGGAGGAAAAAGTAGAAGCAATTAAAAAACAAATGGGTTAAAATTAACCCGTATTGGTAAGTTATACTCTTGGTCTCTTATGCTCATGTTCAAAGTAAATGACGTGAGTAGAGAATCAACAACCGAGAACAAATGACTAGAAGGTATTTTTTACAGGTCTAACAGATATGGTTCAAAAACAAATGCTCAATTTGCATTAAGAGTATTTGATATATTTTGCAAAGAGAAGTTAGGATTAGAAGATCCTGACATAGACAAAATGAAATATGAACTTCACAACAATTCTGATGAAGATTTATGACCATGATAACTTTGCCTATGTTTTTCTAATGTATCAAAATCATCAAATTCTTTATCGCATAATTTACATAATTCTTTTTTTTCAGGGCAAATACATCCAATAGTTAAATATCTGCCACACGTTTGGCAAAGTAATTCATTTTTCAAATTATATCTTGTATAATCATTGCCATAATAAGTGGAACATTTTTGATAACGCTTACACTTACTTTAGTAGAGCAATAATAATCCTAAACATGCAATGAACGCATAAGTGATAATTTGTTTTTCTTTATTTGAGCGACTCATGTACTTCATTTGCAACTTCCAAATTGCATTTGTAATCATGTTCTCTTTGCCATATTTTCTCCAAAGTAACATATCGATTTTAGAAATTCCCTTGAAGATTTGATTATTCATAAAAGAATTGAGTTTAATGAAGAACATGATTATCTTATCTTGAATTGTAAATACGATAATTGTCATAAAGATAGTTGCTGAAAATGAAGAAAATTGCCATAGATACTCCATATACCAAGGCTCGTAGGTTTGAGCAGATTGCCAAATATCAAGCATAAACCAAACGGCTTGTGCAAGGTAAAATGATACAACTACAGTAATGAGAAGTGAGTTTAGTAATGGAATTAGCCAGTTAATACCCCCATCTTTTGAGACTTGTTTTGTTGCTTTAACACGACTAAAGTAATTCTCAAAATATCTCTTAATCAATAATTATGATTAACCCTGCACGATCTTAAGTCTTGTTTGATATGTGAAACTAAAACTGTATGAAACTAAAAATAAAATAAAAAATCTATCTGAATATTTTTTCTAAGATAGAATCTTTTTCTTCTTGACTCATTTTTGAAAGATTAGGAATCAGAAATTACTTCCGTAAAATATTACAAAATTGCTAGGCGTAAAAATTATCTAAAACTAACCAAAATTGACAAGTTATTGGGTTAAAATTTTTTTAAAATTCCAAAATGAGTATTTCTTTGTGCAGGTGCACGTCCAATTTCTTTTACCATCGTAGCTAATTCTTCAACAGATGAAGTTGTAGGTTTTCCAGCTGCACGATAAATTTCTTCACCAAATGCAGTTCCAACTAAATCACTGCCACCATTAGACAATGCAACTTGGGCTAATTTTTTACCATACGCAACCCAGTATACAGAGATATTGTTTAGAGTATTTGCAAGCATCAATCTAGACAATGCAGTTATTCTTAAATCATAAACTGAAGAGCACTCATTATTCACCAAATGATCTTTTTCCAACTGAGTGTTATCTAAACTAAATTTTAAAGGAATTAAAGTTATGAATCCATTTGTCTTTTTTTGTAGTTCGCGAATTTTTATTAAATGATCAACGATGTGTTCAGGTTTTTCAATATGACCATACAGCATAGTGACATTACTTTTAATGTCCATGTTGTGGGCTTCTTCAATAACATCAAGCCATTGTTGACCAGTACATTTACCTCGTACAATTTTTCCACGAACATCAGGGTGAAATAATTCTGCTCCCCCACCAGGCATAGAATCCAATCCAGCATCTTTTAAACGAGATAAAATCTCCTTGGTAGAAATTTTTGTAAGTTTAGATAAATAAAAAATTTCAGCTGCAGTTAATGCTTTAATATTTAATTCAGGGTGACTTTTTTTGATGGCCCTCATCATATCTTCATAATATTCTAATGGAAGTTTAGGATGAAAACCACCAACTATGTGTACTTCAGTGGCACCCATTTGTTTTGCAATTCCAACCCGTTGTTCAATTTCTTTTGGAGTTAAGGTGTATGCATCCTCTTCATCTCCTTTTCTATAGAATGCACACATTTGGCAGCTAGCAGCGCAGACATTGGTATAATTCATGTAATAAGATGCCGCAAATGTTACGGTGTCTCCAACTAGTTTTTTTCTTGTAGAGTCAGCAACTGCACCAAGTAAATGTAAGTTATCATAATTCATTAATTCCATACCATCTTTGTAAGATAATTCTTCACCAGCTAGAGCTCGATCTAAGGCTTGAGACTCACCAACAAGTTGTTCTAACATATTCCTAGTCCTAATTATTAGGATATATTCCTTGTACTCTTAAGAAATAAGTAACCATCCAGATACAGAATATCATGGTACTACCATTAGTAGATGAAGATAAACCAAAATGTTACTTGTGTCATGAAGGTTTTGAAAATATTGAAAAACTAAGAGAGCACCAAAATACAAAACATAGTGAGTTCTTTGAATCTAATGAAAAAACAACTACAAGAGAACCCGCACCAGGCGATGTTACAGTATTTTAGATATTTTTTTCTTGTATTGATTTTAAAAGTTCTTGAGCAGTATCCCGAGATATTTGTGCAAGATGATAATGTTTGTCAATAGATAATGCATTTTTAAAATAATCAATGGCTTCGGCTAATTGACCTGATTCAGCTAAAGAAAGTCCTTTGTATGCAAGAGCCATAGGATGTTTTTTATCAATTTTCAGGGCTGCATCATAGCAAGATATAGCATCAGAGTATTTTTTATCTAAATGAAAAGCAGATCCTTTGTTAATTAAGGCATCAAGATTATTTGAAGATATATTCAGCGCTTCATCATATGAGCGGATGGCAGATTTTATTCGACCTAAATTTTGTAAAGTAGTGCCTCTATCAATAAGAGCATGAATATTTTTTGAATCTTCTTTTAAAATTAAATCATAAAATAACAGAGCTTCTGAAAAATTTTCGTCATCAATACAATCATTGGCTTGTAGAAATAATTCATCTATTCGACTATTCAATACAAGAGGGAGTATTTTGTCAATAATATAGTGATCCTCAGAGAAATCCAAATGGGTTTCTTTTTTTAATATAGAAATTAACTCCTGCATGATAACGATACAAGGTATTTTTAATTAAAACCCAAGTGATTTCACTATAACCCATCAAAAAGAACAAAATTATTATTTAATTATAAAACAGACATAAAAATAACAAAAAAATAAAAGACATTATTTGTTCAGTTTTGGTTAATTATGACATAATGCTAGTCATCAAATATGTTATGAGAATAATTTTTGATTTCTAATCTTTCTTTTGTTACGATAAGTTATCAGATGATACTTGATGATATTTTTCAAATTTTCCTCAACGGATAATTCTGCATTGATAGAGATGCTAAGAAAATCAAGATAATCCTTATCCTTCATGTCTATCTCTATTTTCCTCAACTCAACACCTGAGCTTGTATCATGCTGTCTTCTTCTCCAATCAGTCTAGCATGATTCTCACATACTCGCATGATTTCTTTAGCAAATGGTTTACTGGAATTGTTGTAATGAGAGTATAGTATTCTAAAATACGATTCCGTATTACAGCCAAGGACATTACAAATCATGAGATCATACACTAGGTTAGATTGAGGCTAAAAGGCAGGGTAATTATGTTATGAGAGATTAATCTACTTGGTAAATTATGAGTACATTAGGAAAAGCTGCAACAATAGTCTTTCTTCTATTTGGGGCATGGTTTGCGATTGTTGGCATTGTAATGGATGAAGCAAGATTTGATTGGGTTAGGATTGGAGCTGTTGCCCTCATAGGTGTTGGAATTGCTATTGCTATGTTAGATAGAAAATTTAACAGAAACTAAGGATAGATTCACAACTGCAAGAACAATTACACTTGAAAGAACAAAATAAAAGAATATGATAACTGTCCAAATGGGTGTGAATAAGAAATACTATTCTAAATCACTATGCATTTTAGCCAAATGTTCTTCTTTTGGAAGTGAAGTATTTCCCTGATGGTGTGGAGAGACTACAACCCCGCATATTGTACATTTTAACTTTTCAAAATATTTCTCAATATCTTTGGGTTTTTCTGCCATATGCCTTACTAGTTGAATTATAGATATAAGGAATTACACTTGAAAGAACAAAATAAAAGAATGGGCATAAGTACTATCGAGAGGTACACTACTCATGATTTGTGCTCTATGCAAAACAGAAATTGAATCAAATCCTCAAATTAGAAATGAACATTCGTATCATGAGTGTTGTGCAATAACTTTTGATACAGATGAAAAATTCATTGTTGAAAGAGATACGGAATCTCAATGATTCGTACTTGGTAAATGGTTGCTGATTATCTAATCTTCAGTTAAGTCAAGTTCTTTCTAATTCCAACAATTACTACAGCCATTCTATTCTGTAATAATGTCTGATATTTAGAAAATTTAATTCTGTTTTAAAAAAGGTCTTTTCCCAGTAGACACGGTAATTCATGACGTAGTGTCTTTTTTATTTTACAACTTCTTTGATTAAGTAATAACATGAAATTATTGTATGCAGTATTGACATTGGTCATTATTAGTAGTGCTACTACAACTATTTACTTTACTTACTATACTAGTACTTTCTATACTACCGATGTTTTCCAATTAGAAAATGAAGTTGCAAGTTTAGAGTCTGAAATTTCAAGTTTAAAAAGTTCAATCGCATCTGATTTGAAAAATGCTTATGATGATGGATATTCCGCAGGAATTGAAAAACAATCCTCTTCAAGTGATACGTCTTCTAGTAACACATCCTCAAGTAATACTGATGCCGTTTCAAGTAATACTGATGCCGTTTCAAGTAATACTGATGCCGTTTCAAGTAATACTAGAACCATTGGCACAGTAGAAAAATCAGGATATTCAACGGACTGTGCAGTCCCAATGGGAGGAGATGGATGTTACACACCAGTTAATCTTTCAGCAAATGTTGGTGACAAAATTATAATGACCAATACGGATTCAACAGGAATTCACTCATTTACATCAGGAACTGTTGACGGATTTGCTCCATCCCCTGACGGTACATTTGATACAGGTATACTAATGTCTGGAGATTCATTTGAATGGACTCCAACTGTTTCTGGTGAATATCCATACTATTGTATGCTACATGCTTGGCAGGTTGGAACTATTACCGTGAATTAATTTAATTCTGGTTTGAAAAAGGCCTTTTAGTTTACGTTACGTATTTTCTCGAATCATGAATTAATAAGACGAGGTCACAATATACCAAAAAATATTGAATAAAAGATAAAATATTACCTTTTACTTTACGAACAATCACTACAATGAGGATCAACGCATACAGGATTATGTTTGCCATCTCTTGTAGGATATTCAGTATCTCTTCTTCTTTCTGTTCTAGTCATATCTATCATAGAACATTATAATTAAAAAAGATATTTCCAAACTATAGGCATGCTAGGATGCAAATTTATCTCGAGGATCAATTTTTAATGAATTATTAAAACAATCCATAGATTCACCATATCGGCCTAAACTTCTAAGAGCAGTTCCTTTGTAGTTCCAAAGATCAGGGTTACTTGAATCCAATAAAAGCGCCTGCTCAAAAAAACTAAGTGCCTTATCAAAATCACCAGATTCTAAGAAAAAAACACCTTTCAATACAAGTTCTTTAGTATCAACCATAATTGTCATAAATTTTATTTGTATTAAATTTAAGGTTTAAAAATAAAAATTGAATGAATTTAAACAAATTTACAAGAATTTAGTAAAAATTTAAATAATTTTTCGTCAATATACGGTATGACTTTAGATATCTTAGACAAAAAAATTCTTAAAAATTTAACAGTGGATGCGAGACAATCTGCAAGACAATTAGCATTGAAATTAGAAGTTTCAACAGTTACAATACTATCAAGAATTAAAAAATTGGAAAAAGAAGGAATAATTTTAGGGTATACAGCCATAATAGATCATGAAAAAATAGGATATTCTTTGACAGCTGTTATTGAAATCATGGCTAAAAATGATAAAATTGTAGATATCGACAAAGAAATATCAAAATTTGAAAATGTTTGTGGCGTGTATGACATTACAGGAACTACAGATACCATAATTATAGCAAAATTCAAAGAAAGAAACGAATTAAGCACGTTTGTAAAGGGTTTAGCAGTAATACCAAATGTGGAAAATACAATAACTCATGTAGTTCTAAATACTGCAAAAGAAAATTTCAGGTTAACATAGGAAAAATAAAATGAATCAATTTAAAATTATTGCAATTTTTCTAATAATATTTGGAACAATACAAACAGCATATGCTCAAACAAATGAATTAGTAGTATCAGATGAAGAAAAAATAATTTTATTTACAGCATTTTCAGTTGTAGTAATTTCAATATTTCTATTTTTAGCAAGAGATGTGATTTTAAGAAGAAAAACATCATACGATAAACAAGAACATGAATCAAAAAAAGATAGAACGTATGAAAAATATCATTCCGACTGGGGAGATGATTATGAAGAGATCGGTAAACGAGGAAATAGTAAAGAAGAAAATGAATTTAGAGAAGGCGTAACAAATAACAATTTACCAAATTATTATGAGGTTCTAGGAGTTGAAATTAATGCAACAGCAGAAGAAATAAAGAAAAATTTTAGAGAACTAGCAAAGAAAACGCACCCAGACAAAACAAAAGATGATTCTGAAGAAGAGATGATAAAAATCAATAAGGCATACGAGGTGTTATCAGATAATACATCAAAAGAGAGATACGATAGATATCTAAATAAAGATTAAACTAATTTTAATTCTACAATAATCATGCTAAGTTCAATTGAATTTGGGGTTTGCACACTATTTGTTAAATTACTAAAAATATCAATATTCACAAGTTTTCCATTAGTTTCAATTTGACTAGAAATTTTTAATTTACCAAACTCAGTATTGGGACCAAGCATTTTTTTGGTGAGTAAAGGAATAACGCTAAGATCATCTATCACACCTTTTATTTTGTATGCAAATTTTTCTGAGAAATAAACACCACCGCGAGTTGTTGGCTCATTGACAGGTATAGAAGAATTTACGATAGAAACATCAATCAAAGGAAAAACTCTATCGTTAACAAGAATAGTAAATTTTGGAGAGTGATCTGAAGAATACTGTACAAGATTTTCAAGTAAACTTGAATCCACAGACATTAAAAAAAGGATAAAAAGTAATTGTATTTAATCTTGTGATCAAAAATGTTGAGATTTAGACATCATAGCAGTTTATCATGCATAAAGTCTAGATCATATTTAAAAACCTAATTTGTGATTAAAAAATAATGCAAGAATTTGCAAATGCTCATTCAATGAGAAAAGAAATTCTCAGTTTAATGATAAAGGATGGATTAGAAGATGATTGTTATTTAGAAATGTTAGATTACACTATTGACTTGTTTGAAAGTCAAGGCTTAGGGACAGAATATTACGGATATCACAATATTAATCATGAATTAGAAGTGACATACGTATCACTTTTAGCCATAAATCAAGAAAAAATTCAACTAACTGAAGAAGATAAAAAATATCTATATGTTGCAGCGTTATTTCACGATTTTGATCCACAAAAAAATGTGGATAAACCACATGAAGAAAGTGTTTTAAAATTTATTTCAACAGATAGAAAATTACAAAAATTATTAAATTCTTCAAAAATAGATTTGGAAATAATCAAGGTACTGATTTTACGTACAACATATCCATGGAGTGGGGAAATAAGAAAAAATGCAGAGATAGAAATTGAAAAATGTTTTGAAAGATCAGAGATAACAAAAAACAAACCAGAAGCTCAAAAACACATCATGGAACTTGGATGGTATTTATCAGTAGTAGATAGAATTAGCGGTTATGCGTTAGGGGATTTTACAAAAGCCATGGAAATGGCAAAAATGAATGCACATGCACTTGCATGGAGGCCATCAATAATTGTAAGAACATCTGTGGCGTATTTTGAAGAGTTATTGAATAAAGAAACATCCATGCTAAAAGCAATTCTTAAAGAATTACCAAAAGAGATGAGGAAAAATTTCTTTGACACAGTTTTATCTTTTATGAGAATTAGAGAACAAGAAGTAAGTATACAAGCAGATTATTTGTATGAAAATCTTAAATTAATTCCAACAATAGAAAATCAATCAATTCAAGAAGATGCAGAGTTTGCACAAACGTTGTACAATATATTTTTAGAATTACCAAAGCCGTTACAATTTGGAAAAGAAAATTTTAAAGAATCAATAAAAAATCCAAAAACAATAATCAACACACTCAGATTAAATAATAACAAAGGGGAGATAGTAGGGTTTGCCAAAGGAGGTCCGCTAGAAACATATCAATTACGTGAAGAGATAAGAGATGAAAATTATGGTTTAAAAAATACTGTATTTTTAGAACCGTTAGCCCTGAAAATGGGGTATTGGGGATTGCGAGGAGGTAGTGAAATGAGACATATGTTCGTAATGCAGGCGCATTCTATGAAATACAAGTACATGACAAGTTTTGCTTTACGTGATGTGATTAGAGCAAGAATAGATAAAGAAGAAGCAGAGTTTGTACAAGTATTTGATCCTGAAAGATGGGATTATTATCGAGTTAAACTTTAAGGAAAAAAATCCACTACGAAAAAAATAGTTATGGAACATAAAAAATAAGATCAGATATTTGCCTATTAGTAAAAAAAGTTCGACAAGATCTCGCTAATAGAACAAAGAGCCTAACTGAATTATGACAATAGGATATTGTGTAAAGTGCAGAGACAAACGAGAAATCGGCAGTCCAGCACCATACACCATGAAAAATGGAAAACCTGCAATCAAAGGCACATGCCCTGCATGCAGTACAGCCATTTTTAGAATTGGTAGAGGATAAAAAATTTAATAAAAAATTTATCTCGGCCAATCATCAGCAAGGCCATGCCATAGCGAAAGCAATGGCGATGGATCTTTTTCTATTTCTTGTGTGATTCTATTCTTCAATACAAAAGAAAAATTTTCTAAAGCATCAGATCCACCATCAGCATAAATTTCACCGCCAATTGCAATAATTCTAGCACGATTATCAGAAATATCTGAAGAATCAGGGTTTTGTAGACAAAAAGTCATTAAATCAATTAATTCTTCCTCAAGCATCATATCCATGAAAATTTTAGAGCAGTATTCTTAATGAATCTTTTTTGTAATTAAAGAAAAATAATCCCAAAAGCTTGTGCAACAATTGCAATTACTGTAGCAATTACAATTTTTTTGCCAAGACTTAATTTTTTTAAAGATTGGAAGTTCAGATTGTCAAAAGTTATAAAAAAATTTCATTAATATGTTGTCATCAGGATAATTCTGAAAAACGATTACCTACATAATCCCAATTAACAATATTCCACCAAGCGTCAACATAATCAGGTTTTTTATTTTGATGTTTCAAATAATATGCGTGCTCCCACATGTCTAATCCAAGTAGTGGTGTCCTGTTAAGAGTCCACGGACTATCCTGATTCGGAGTTGTAATAATTTCAATTTTATGGTACAATGCATTAAAAACCAACCAACACCATCCACTACCCTGAATAGAAAGGGCTGTTTCTGAAAATACTTTTTTAAAATTATTAAAGTTATCAAAATAAACATCGATTTGATCTTCCAGCGTTCCCCCAGGAGTTTTATCACCATTTGGAATCAACGTCTCCCAAAATAATCTGTGATTTTCAAATCCACCACCAAAAAAATTGATTGCAGATCTTCCAGATTCAGGAATTGAAGTTAATTCAGATAAAATTGCAGAAATATATTTTGGGTGAGATTCAGCTCTTATTTCAATAAGAGATTTATTCAATCCATCAACATATGACTGATGATGTTTTGTGTGATGTATTTTCATAGTTTCAGCATCAAAAAAGGGTTCCAATTCATCATATTCATAAGATAATTTTGGAAGTTGGTAAAGGACCATGTACTATACAAACATAATCCACATATATTCTTCAAGCTGAAATAAAAATATGAAAAAATTAGGAACAATAGATTTAGAAATACTACATCTTGCAGTTAAAGAAAAAGGTACGTTTAATGAAAATAATTTAGAAAATTCAGAATTAAAAAGACATGGTGTTGGAAAAATATTAGATACACTAGCATCATTAAAAGATAGAAAATTTATTTCATTAAATAAAGACGGGTCATTTTCAATTACAGAATTAGCTCGAGAAATTCTTTGGAGTTCAAACATTCCAACATGGGCAAAGATATTAAGATTATTACAAATAAAATCATGCAATCTAAATCAAATTATAGAAATTATTGGAATGTCAGAAAACGAAATCATTGCAGAGATAGAAAAACTAAGAAAAAATGAATTTTTGTTAATGTCACCTCAGAGACAAGAAAATAAACTGATTAAAATTTATGAAATATTACCAGACGGAATTAATGAAGTAGATAAAACAGAGACAGAAGGATTCAACAAAATAAAATTTGGGGAAATAAAATCAAATGGAGGTATTTTAGAAATTATAGATGAAATTAAAAAAGATGTACAAAAGATATCCAATTCTGAGATTGAAAAAGACAACATTATAAAAAAATTAAATAATTTAAAAAATAAACTTGAAATATAAAAAAATATTAGATATTATTTTAGATGTGAATTTAGAAAATCATGGAAGTGGTTCATGACCTCGCTTGTAGCCACTCCATTTTCTATACTCATAATCAGTTAATGGCATTTCACAACCACATTTACAGAAAGTTTTCATAAAATTATAAGAAATAATAGTATATTTTTAGATTAGGTTTGAAATATACTAAGTAGTAATCAATATTTTTTTAAAAAAAATAAATTAAAAAAGATCGCATTAATTTAAAAAAATTATTTTGAAAGAATTTTATTTTGAATTTGGGCTAAAATCAATGCAGCTTTATCTTTATTTTCATAAGTATCGGCAGTCTCATCTAAAATTGCATCAATTTCATAGCTTTTATCAACTAAAATACTTGCAACGTGATCATCCAAAGTTCCATTTCCAATCAAGTAATATGCAAAAACAGTATTTTTTTGGCCAATTCTGTGAAGTCTATCTTCAGCCTGTCTATGGATTGCAGGGCTCCAATCAAGTTCTGCAAAAATAACATATTTTGCACGAGTTAGATTAATTCCCACATTTCCAGCACGAATACCAGCAATCATTAATTTTGATTCGCCGCTTTGAAACTTGTCAATTTGATCCTGTCGGGTATCGTCAGATTGTCCACCAATAATAGCAACAGGTGAAAACTCTTCAAGACTTTCGTTTAGTAATTTATGAATCACTTTATGGTGGCAAAATACGACCACACTTTCTTCAATCTCCATGATATTTTTTACAAAATTAATTACATGAGGTAATTTTGCAAGACCCGCAATCTGTCTTTCGCTTTGAATCGCCCTATGATATGATGCAGATTTTGAAAATTCTGTTTGCGCTTGTTTTTGTTCAGATTCAAGTTTTTTCCAAATTTTATCAAGCTCTTCAAGGTAAAAGTCAGTATCAGCTGCAATGACTTCTTTGTATCTAACTTTATCCTTGAGTTCTTTTAGTACATCTGATTTTTTTCTACGAAGCATAACATGTTTTTGTAATTCATTTCTAAGTGATGCTCGTTTATTTTCTAAAACAATTGCTTTCCCTTTATCATCCACATAACAAAAGTATTCACAAAATTCTTTAAAACTTCCAAGTAATCCAGGTTTTAAAATATCAATGATTGGCCATATTTCAGAACCACGATTATAAATTGGAGTACCAGAAAGTCCAATCCTATATTGAACTGAAGGTAACGCTGCAAGTTTTTTAATAGCCTTGTATTTTTGGGTAGTTTTTGATCTTAAATTATGAACTTCATCACAAACAATAGTATGTATTCCAGCTTTTTCAATATCCTCAGAGCGTTTAAGAAGTAATTCATAATTAATAATATAGATATCACTTTGCGGTAATTCTTTAGATTTACCAGTACGGATAGAAGTAATACTTGGAGATTCAGATTCAATAATTCGACCATTTCTACTTTTTTTCTTAACAAATTTTTGAATTTCACGTTCCCAATTTTTTAGAGTAACTAGTGGTGCGACAATCAATACTGGGAAAGTTTGTTTTTCTGTTGAAACATAGGATAGAGTTTGAACTGTTTTTCCAAGCCCCATTTCATCTGCAAGTAATGCATTACCTGAAGATTTTAGCAAAAAATCTAAACCTTCTTTTTGAAAATTCATTAATTTACCCCTAAATTGTTCACCAGCTTTAGCACGTTTCAATTTGTGTTTGATTGGAGCCAAAAGAGCTTTTGGAGCATATGTTTTAACGATTTTTCTTTGCCAGATAGATTTTGACAAGATATCTAAAGGATAGCGATCCATTAGGTGTTTGAGTTGTTTTAGACTTTCAGTAGAATCTGCAATAATTACCTCATGCTCAGTTTCACCATACCAAGCTTCAGGAGATAATTTTGAAATCATGTCGACTGCACGTTCCCCTGTAACTTTCCAACACCAAATTTTAGAATATTTATCAAGAACATATTCTAATGTGCCAAATGTTTCTAGTGATGTTGCCATAATTTGTAGCTAGGAATTTTTTTTCTCTTATGAATCTTCAGGTTACATTAGATCATATTAAAAATAATTAAAAATCTGGAAGGATTAAAATAGAACATGTGAATTTTCTTTAAGCCTAAAAAGAGACCAAATCCAATAGATATAATCAATAATAAAATAAAGATGCAACTGATTATAAAAAATAGCACAGTAACATAGGTTTAAAATTCATTAAAAGTAGTAAGCGATATGGAATTCATACAAAATGAAAAACCAACAGTAGAGAAACCAATAATCATAGCAGCTATGCAAGACATGGGAAACGTTGGAAGTATCGTCATTAATTTCATAAATAAATCATTAAAAACAAAATCTTTTAGAACTGCAAAAGTATCTTTTCCAACATACGTAATAGATAACGGAGGACACGTTGATCTACCAAACGAGAGTTGGGAATACAAATACACAGATGATTTAATTATATTTGGAGGAGGAAACGGTCAACCTCAAAATAATAATGAATTGAATTTACTATGTCAAGATGTAATAGATGTCGCAAAGGAGTATTCTGCAAAATTCATTTACACGTTAGGAGGATTTCATACAAATAGAATTTTAAAAAATAATCCTAAAACATACATCACTACAACATCCATAGAATTAAAAAAACAAATAGAAAGATTAGGAGTGGATATGACTCCTCAAAAATCACTAATTACAGGATTTAACGGTTTAATTCTAGGGTTTGCTAAGAAACATGACATTCAAGGAATTGGCATGTATGGAGAATTAAATCGACCAGACATACCACAATACAGAGCAGCTATTAGTATCATTAAAACAATTGAGAAATTGACATATAGAAAATTAGGCGATATAGAAGAATTAGAAATATTAGCACGAGAGATTGAACAAAAATTTAAAAATTAATGAGTAGTTCCAACTTTATGTGCAGGTGTATTTTCATGATGACAATCACAACTGCATAAGTGAGTTTTATGATTATTCATGCAATCAATGCATTCAAAATGTTTTCGAGTTTCACATGGAGCACAAATCATATAATTATCATGATTAATACATGAATTTGAATATTTCTTTAGATATAGAGGAACAAAACGGATTTTTTATACACTAGAAGAAGTTTTTTACTTAAAACAAGAATTCAAGATCAGGTAATAAAAAAATCATTGTCAATATTTATTAAATAATTTGATAATCAGCAATTAATTGAAAATTTATCACAAAACATCTTGCATTACATGTAAAAAAACCATTACAGAGATGGAGCGAATGAATCTAGACATAGATGCAAGAGATTTTTTTAAAGATCCATTAACAGAATCAGAGTTAAAAAAAATAATTAAAATGACAGGGAAAAAGCCATCAGAATTACTCAGAAAAAGAGATAAGATGTACAAGGAAATGGATTTAGAAAAAAATGAAAAAACAGATTCAGAGTTAATCAAACTAATGGTAAAAAATCCAGGACTAATATTACGTCCAATTATAATTTTAAAAAATAAGGCATTAGTAGGAAAAATAGATATTAAAAATATAAAAAACTAACTAGGATTTTCCTTGATAAAAATTCTAATCGCTTCTAAATGAGAGCAATTTGCGGTTTTGCCATTACCATGATGAAATTTATAATAATTTTTGAAGCCAAGACACTCACATGAATCAGAAGTTACAAAATATGATTTTTCAGGATTTGATGAAGACCTAATTTGAAACAAATCTTTTTCAATTTTAGATACGCAACCAGAATCAACTAGTTTTTGTGCTTTTTTGATTGTTGCATCACTGCTCATATCATCACGGCAATAATTTAGACATTTTAACCTTCTTTGAGATAACAAGACATGAACAGAATATCACACTCCAGATAATTAGAAAGAATATTAGAATTGTACATATTTTACTTAATTCTTTTTTTTAACACATACTCGGTATTGGAATTTAATTAACATTGTAGTGATAATCACAAACAGGATTCCTAAAAAATATTAAATGTATATTTATCTAAAAATAATAGGTCAAAAAATATAATTGTAATAAATTCCACAATCTAAATTGCAGTTAACATATTTATTTTTTTATTATGTAGTAGTTAGGTAATAGAATTTTATTAAATTTTAAATTCAAATTTTGCATTATTGTTTTGAAAGTATTGCTGTATTGGAACCCTAATGTGTTTTTGTGGATATTTAGCTAAAAGAGAATTTAAGATTTTATTTACATAACTGACCAATATTTTTTTTCGTTCTCGTGCTGTTTGAGGTGAAAGGATTCCCATTTCCTCATGTTGATTATTTTGAATCATAACAAGATATGCACGATCAGCATCATCTTGTATACGTTCTAACAAATCTAGGCTTTTTTCCCTTAACCGAATATTATCTGATTTCATAATGGTTGGAATTTGTTTAATAAAATTTATTTGTGTTTTTTGATTTGATTCAAAAAATTCCATCATTTTTAAAAAATTAAACTCACTTTGAGCATTCTCATTTTTTTTATATATCAATTTATTTTTGTCAGGTTTAGTTTGAAGGTAGCCAATAAGTTCTAGGATTTTAAGAGCATTAGATATAGCAGTCTTATCACCACCAATTTTTCGAACAATATCATTTGTTAATTTCCAATTACCAGTTAATTCAATTATCTTATCATCATATTTGGTTGTCAATCAGAATATTTTTTGAACCCGATAGTTAAATCATGCCCACAACGTAATGTGATGAAAAGTAGGCATTATCTAATAATATTATAACCTATTTTTTATAGAAATCAATATTGAGTATGAAAAAATACATTGCCACACGTACCGCGACAATGTTTGGCGTGTTGTTAATTACATTATTAATTACAATATTACTGGTAGGCTCCAACATGGACACAATTCTAAAACAAGGTATTGTTTTTCAAGTAAGATCTGAAATTATTGAAAATCCCGCAATAGCAGAAAGTTTTTCATCAGTTAAAGATTTTGAAGCATTTATCCAAGATCAAACAGATCAAAGAATAAAGCACCTGGGATTAGATGAACCATGGTATTCGCCTCAAAGAATTGGACTTACAATGTACAAGATAATATTATTAGATTTTGGACAAGCCACATTTCTTACTAGTGATTCAGGATCTTCAGATGTGAAAGATATTATTTTTGAAAAATTACCAAAAACAATTCTTCTATTCACATCAGCTACAGTAATTATTTCCATAATAGGAATATTTGTAGGAGCATTAGCTGCAAGTAAAGTCGGTTCTATAATAGACAGAATTACTTCAAGTTTTGCAATAATAAGTTCTAGTTTTCCAGTGTGGTGGATTGGAATGTTGATGATATTTTTATTTGCATTCACATATCAAATTTTTCCAGCAAGAGCAACTCCAGACATTCCAGCATCAAGTCCAGAATATCTAGGGGCGCTATTGTACCACATGGCATTACCACTAATTACAATTGTAATGATAGGGTTTGGATCTTGGGCATACTTGGTAAGAAATTTTATGGTGGGCATCATGCAAGAGGATTTCATAATAGCAAAAAAAACAATGGGGATTAATCAAAGTAAAATAACATACACGCATGCATTAAAAAATGCAGCACCTCCAATAATTACAATTTTAGCACTTAGTTTGTCAGGCTCATTAGGAGGAGCAATAATTACAGAAGCAGTATTTGATTGGCCAGGAATGGGAAGGTTGTACTTTGAAGCAATTACAGTCATGGATTTACCAGTAATCATAGGCGCAACCTACATCTTGACAGTATTTTTTCTAGTAAGCATATTCATCGCAGATTTACTGTATGGTTATTTTGATCCTAGAATTCGTAGTAGTACTGGTGAATAATAATGAGTAACGTAACGCCTCAAGAGATAAAAAAAGAATTTCTTAAAAGCAAGATGGGGGTTGCAGGGATTGTAATTCTTACAATTTTAATTTCAATATCAATTATTACAATAATTATAATTCCAATAGAGACATTTCAAGAATGGAATAATCCAGAAAGTTGGATCACATATCCAAAAGCAGCAATTCCAATTTGGGTAAACTTATTTTTAACAGAAAAAATTCCAGAACATAAAATTTTAGCAGAACCAAACATTCAGACACTATCCAATAACGAAATAAATTTAACATCATATCAATTTAATTTAGATTTTAATTATGATCAATTCCCAAAAGATTTTATTTATTCATATTTGTTAGAGTATTCAGGTTCGCCACTGCTTCAAATGTCAGTGATTAGACCAGACGGGGTTAAACTAGAATTAGTTTCAACATCACTACCATATTCAAATTTAAAAATAATTCATAATGACAGAATATTTTCAACTGACGCCATGATTAAAAAGGAGTTAGTTTTACAAGAAGAAAAATTTGAATTTAAAATAAATAGATTATCTGTAGAGGACATTATTTTTTCAAAAACAGAATTAAATAAACCACTAAAAGGAAATTATGTTTTTTTAATTGATTTTTACGAAATAGATGAAGAAAGTAAAATTATTGATTCAAAATTAATCATAGGCGGTAAAGCTTTTGGTATAATGGGAACAGATGAATTGAGAAGAGATTTGGCTATAGGGCTATTGTGGGGAACACCACTAGCACTATTCATAGGTCTTGCAGTCTCAATTGGTTCAGTAGTAATGGGATTAGTGTATGGAATCTATGCAGGGTTCAAAGGTAAAAAAACAGATGAAACCATGATGCGATTTAATGATATTCTTTATGCATTGCCAGCATTGCCTTTTCTGATAATACTCTCAGTTACTATTAGCAACAGCATATTTGTGATGACAGGGTTTTTGATGATTTTTGGATGGGTCGGAATTGCAAAAGTTGCAAGAAGCATGTCACTTCAAATTAAAACACGAGGGTATGTGGAAGCGGCAACAATAATGGGTCAAAAAGATTCAAAAATGATCCTCAAACACATTTTACCACAATTACTTCCATACGCATTTGCAAGTATTGCAATATCAGTTCCAGCAGCAATAACTACAGAAGCAGGATTAAGTTTTCTAGGATTAGGTGATCCATCATTTCCAACATGGGGTCAAATTTTACATGATGCAAATACGTTTGGTGCAGCAGCCAGAGGACTTTGGTGGTGGATAGTGCCGCCAGGAATTATGATTGCAATAACAGGTTTAGCATTTGTATTTATTGGAAACGCATTAGATTCAATAATTAATCCAAAATTAAAAAGATAATTATGAAAAATGGTTTCGAATTATTTCTAAAGCAGAAGCATTTAGTTTTATTGTATAGATTAATGAAGTAGGGTCATCTTTTGTTTCAAATAAAATATCAGTGAATTTAGTTTTCTCTTCTTCAGTTGCACCAGCATCGTGTGCACATAAGCTAAAGGCCTTTAAATTTAGATTAAAAGATAATAGATGTTTCATGAATTTTTTATAATCTTCAGGGTTTGTCCAAGGTATTTTTTTTTCAAAACATGCTGCAATCCAAACATCAACAGAGTTATGAAAAATAACTTTTTTACGAATTTCATCTAATGACATAATTAAACCTAAAAATCAGCTCTTTGCATTTTTGAACCACATCTAGGGCACGAGCCACCATTATGTTTATTCTGGCAAACAAGACACACATACTTTACACTGGTGGAATTATTCATACCATTATTTCCAAAGAAGCCGCCTCCAGAACCCGAGCCAGAACCGCCAAAGTTACCAGCCTGTCTTCTTCTCATGTACATAGGAAGTAAAATGAAGATAGCCATAACTAATCCAATGCTGATGTACCAAGGAACTCCAAGCATGCCAAGAACAATCTGTAATCCAATACTGAATACAAGTGAGGCACCTAGAAAAATATAATATTTTTTAAGTTGAGGATTCAATTCATTAAAAGTTCTTAAAAAAAGGTTATAAAGCTTTGTCAGTTTTTTGTAATTTTAATTAATTTTTAAAATCAATCAATGCTAAGGGGTATGGAATTTCCACTACTATCCCAAGCAAAAATAGAATCATCCTCATATGGAAATTTAATAATTAAAGAAACCAATCCAAAAAAATTATTCAAATCAGTTACAGATGGTTCAGCAGATCCAGACGGATGTGAGTGTATGATTCCAATATAGCTATTATCAAAAGGTAGAAAGGAATGAGGAAATCCTGCAAAAGTGGGACCTGTAAAATTAAACGGCGGAATAGCTAATCCATCTATAGTTATAGCACCATTTTTAGATTTTCCCTTTAAGATCAAAATTCCTTCATTAGGGTGCTTCATTTTACAAAAAGTGATTATACTATCTAACACAGTTTTTTGTAGTAGAATTTTTCGTTCTATTTTTTTCTTTTTAAAAAACACAAAAATAGTTTAATTGCTTGGTAAATTAGTTTTAAGATTGGGATATTACGTATTTAGAATTAGAAAATATTCTTAATTTACCTTCAATTTTAGATATAAGTTGAGGAATTTTAGAATTTATTTCATCAATTTCAGATAAGATAGTTTTAGATTTTAAATGAGAGTCATTTTGTGAGGCAGTATTCTTTGAGAATTCATTTTCAAGAGATGTCAAGTTTTTAGGTTTTAACTCACATAGTTCATTTTTCATAGAATTAAAAATATTTGAATAATCAGATACTTTTTTGATAAAACCATCTAAAGATTCTTCAGTCTCAGTCAACTGAGACAAAGTTTTCTCAGTATCTTTTACAGATATGGCACCAGAAGATATTCCTTTTCGAATATTTTCCAAAATAACAATAATGGTATCAGAATTTTCAGAAAGAAGTGCATCAAAGGGATCATCAACTAAAGTAGATAAAATACCACTTTGCTCCTTATCTAAGGAAGATCCATAGGCATACCTACCAAGAGGACGGGAAATTTTTGTGAATTGAGTATCAATTTCAGACTTTATTTTTAATTTTTGATTAGTAAATTTAGTTAATTTATTTTCCAAATCAACATATTTCTTATAATTTTCTGAAGAGTGAACTTCATCAAGGGAAGTCTGTAAAGTAATTTTCTTTTCTTCAAAAGATTTTAAATTATCTAAAATTTCGATGTTCCTTTTTGTTTTATCACTTAATTCAATATTAAGAGATTTAATTTTATTTAGCATTTCAGTAATTTCATCAGAAGTAGATTGTGTAGATGCGTAATGTTTTAGAAGTTTTGAAATGTTATCAGAATTCTCATTCATAATTTTAAGATTGTCAGTTAGTTGATTTGCATATTTTTTTGCAAAAATGTGAATTACTCTAGTTTGTCTTCCTAAAACATCACCAACTTTTTTAAGAAGTTGAATTAAAAAATAGTCTAATTTTTTTGCATCAGCAATTGTTGAAACTTGCATCAAAGTCTTAACATCTTTTTTTAAAATATCAATTACTTGCTGCTTGCCTCTTACGACAATTATAGCCAAATGTTTATCAATATCATCGATATTCAAATTATCTTTTTCAAGTACAATGCCAATTTTCATTAAATCGTCAATAAGTGGAGCAGTGTTATTTCTCAAATTTTTTATTTCAGAAAGAGTTTGAGATTCTCTTAATTTACTCAAATCAGATATAATTTGAGGAACTTCATCAAGTTGAATATTTTGATTGACAGATTTACGCTCTATACTAGGCTCTATTGGTTTTTTTTTACCCCATCCAAATACCATTTTATAATATTATACTAGAGAGATTAAAAATGATTCTTTAACTAAAAATTAAAATTCAAGTGTTAAAATACACAAACATGGTAAAAAGTGGAAAAAAATCATTTCATACTGGAACAATAGAAAAAACAATTAAAATTAACACTTCAAAAGATAAAGTTTGGAGAAAAATTAGTAACATTGTAGGCTTATCATCATGGTTAGTAGACGTAAAAAAAACAGAATATCTATCAATAAAGAAAAAGGGCGTAGGTGCAATCAGGCTAATTACATTTGCAGATAAAACAGAGATAGAAGAGCACATTGTAGCATGGGAAAAAGGTGAATTTTTCACATATGTTGCAACAGAAGGATTACCATTAAGAGCATATGTTGCAACAATTTCAATTAAAAAGAAAACAAAAACAACTACAGAATTAACTTGGAGATCATATATCAATAGTAAAAAAATGACTGAAAAACAATTTTTAGAATTTTTGGTGTTTATGGGTTCGTTCTACGAAGCATCATTAGAAAATTTAAAAATATTATTAGAAAAATAACACCGCAGGCATAATTAGTTTTAATGAATTAAACAAAAGTTGTACATAATTTGGAATACAATAAAAGAAATTCTATTTTAAAATTAGTATAATTTCTTAAAAATTAGATATCAGGTTTAGCAAGTCTAACAATCCCAATCACCTTCATCTAGTATGTTAAAATGGAATAGGATGGAATTTCTACTAGAAGACAGTGAAGTATTAAATTTCATCTGATTTTAATTAATCAATATTTGTATAAAACAATAACGTATCAATCATACTAGGTAATGCGTTGTTGAAAATCTAGGGAAATATCTTCAGTACAGAAACATAACTTGCAAATCTATGGTTTTTAGGTTTCAATAAAGTTTGTCTGTATTTTGAAATAGGTTTTCCAGTTGCACCGTTAAGTCCCAAAGGACCTTTAACAAATTTTTCCTTGTGTGCCCAACCCAACACTTCATCTGATGGAGCATAATGGTTTACAATTTTTGTATTAACAGTATCTTGAAGAATTCTCCCATATTTTTTTGAGGCAGGGACATCATCAGTAATAGATGCACCAAAAAAATACACGCTTTCAATAATTCCAGTATTTTTTTTCTTTTTTGCAAGATATTGTAACGTGCTAAGAATTACCTGAGAACCAAGAGAATGTCCAATTAGGCGAATTTTTGTTCTAGGGCTATTTGCTTTGAAATCTTCAATAAATTTTCCCAGGTTTCGTCCATTTTTCTTTGCAATAACTTGCCCTGTAGCCAATGATCTTTTTGCATGTTTAATTAAATGAGCACCAGTTGTGTTAGAATCATAACTATATCCAATTACAGGATGCAGATAGTTTAATTTTTTTAGTTTATTTTTTGCCAAAATAACTTTTGCAAGTGCACCAGCATTGTCATTTCTTAAACCATGAATCATAATGGTTAATTCTTTGGAATCAATTAATTTTTTAAAATCTTGTTTTGGGTACAGATAGTATGAATTATTTTTGATGGTTTTTCCTGTTAGTAAATCATAGTACCCACGAGTTGAAATTCGGGCAACAGGCTTCATAGTTATTCAGATGGACCTAATTCTTTTTTATATTTTTCAATATCAGATGTTTCAATTCTGGCAAACAACGGGGATGAATCACCCAAAATATGTCCAGATGAAATACCCAATTCAGATTGAGATGACCACGAGATATCGGCCACATTTCCATCAATTCCAAGCTGATTCCAAATTTTTTGGGCAGATTCAGGCATAAATGGAAATATTGCTATGGCAAAACTTCTGACAGCATTTACAGAAAGATATACACAATTTGTAGTTCCAGGACCATTCTTCCAAGGTTCCTTGTGTTGAAAGTATTGATTAAAAAAAGAAGAAACCTCCATTATTTTCTTTAATGCCCTATCCAAATGATTTTGTTCCATCAAAGTAGAAACATCAATTGCAAGTGATTTTATTTTTTGTTCTGCTTCTAAATCTTTTTCATCAAAAGATTCAGTCTCAGGAATTTTTCCATCAAATACTTTTTTTGTAAATCCTAAAGCACGATTAACAAAGTTTCCAATATTACCAATTAATTCAGAATTTATTCTAGTTGTAAAATCATCCCAGTCAAAATTCAAATCATCTTGTGAATACGGGTTAATAGAGACAAGATAAAATCTCAAATAATCAGCAGGATAGTATGCTAAAAATTGTTTTAATCCAATATACCAATTTCTACTCTTAGATAATTTCTTTCCTTGTAGTGTAAGGTGTCCTCTAGTTGGAATATAGTTAGGTAATTTGTATTCTTCATTAAGACCCAATCTCATTGCAGGTAAGAAAAGGTAGTGATGGTACACAATATCTTTTCCAATGAAATGATAAATATCTGCAGAGTTCCAAAATTCTTTTCCATCAATGCCTTTATCGTTAAGAAATTTTAATGCAGTTGAAATGTATGCCAAGTGATTGTCAAACCAACCGTAGAAAACTTTACCTTCTGCACCATCAAGAGGTACAGGAACACCCCAAGGAATATCTCTTGTAATATCCCAATCAATTAATCCAGACTTGATCCAATTTTGAACATATTTTTTTACATCTTTTTGAAGAGTAGTAGTTTCATCTAACCATTTAGATAATGAGTCAGCAAAATTTTTGAGTTTAAAAAAATAATGATCTGTTTTTTCTTTGGTTGGAGTTTGACCGCAAAGAGAGCATTTAGGGTCAATTATTTCTTCAGGTACACGACCACAACTCTCACATAAATCAGAATATTGATCTTCAGCCTTGCAATAAGGACAAATACCTTTAACATATCTATCAGGAAGGAATTTTTTATCATTGTTACAATAAAATTGAATTATTTCTTTTTGATAAATATGTCCAGCATCATTTAGTTTTGTAAAAACATCTTGAACAAATTCAATATTTTCAGAGGAACTTGTTTTATAGAAATAATCAAAATCAATACCAAATGCAGTAAAATCATCATAATCACGTTTATTCCAATGTGCAACATAGTCGGCAGGAGTTTTTCCCTCTTTTTCAGATTGAATTAGAATAGGAGTTCCAAAATCATCAGATGCACAAACATAGTATGCTTCAACTCCATTTTGTTTTAAAAATCTAGTAGTTACATCTGCTGGAAGATATGTAGATGCCACATGACCCAAATGAATTTCTCCATTGGCATAAGGTAAAGCACTTGTAATTATGGCTCTTTTATTCATCAGATAGTTCTCAAAAGGAGGATAGGGTTAAAAAGTTCTACCAGTTATTTGCATATTTTACTTGTTCAGGAGTTAATTTATCAATTTTAACATCCATTGCACTCAATGCATCAAATGCAATTTGAATATCAATTTCTTTAGGAACATCTATAATTTTATTTTCCATTGTTTTATGGTTTTTGAGAATATACATTATAGATAAAAGTTGATTTGAAAATGATTGAGCCATAACTTCTGGCGGATGTCCTTCTGCAGAAACTAAATTAGCAAGACGACCTTCTCCAATTAAGTAAACTTTTTTACCATTTTGTAAAACGCATTCATCAAGTGTTGGTCTAACTTCTTTAACAGATTTTGATTTCTTTAGTAAGAATTCAGCATCAATCTCAAGATCAAAGTGACCGACATTACCCATAATTGCACCATCTTTCATTTTTAAAATGTGTTCTTTTCTAATTACACTAGTCATTCCAGTACATGTAACAAACATGTCACCAAGTTTTGCTGCTTGTGCCATTGGCATTACTTCAAATCCAT
>Ga0209402_10001417_pt1 | contig 26248 bp, 23 predicted proteins | sample ArcticOcean_MG_C_3_FD_187437 | JGI IMG/M metagenome (GOLD analysis project Ga0209402, IMG submission 187437) | Marine microbial communities from western Arctic Ocean - ArcticOcean_MG_CB8_126 (SPAdes) (version 2) | ecosystem: Environmental > Aquatic > Marine > Oceanic | place: Arctic Ocean... | reverse complement strand
CTGGCTCTGGCATATCTAGTATAGTTTTTGCTATACCTATTAAATCTTCTGCATTACTATCTATATTAGATGCTACTTTCTTCTTGATGTCTTCTATACTCATAAAAATATCCTTTTGTTAAATATATTAATTATTCTCAGTTCAAAATATATGAATATATTAATATCTTCTCAAGCATTTAATTGCTATATTTATGCATTTGAATGAAAAACAATATTGGAAAAGAGGTATTTAAGTATAATAGAAAAAAATTTACTTCTAAAACTCTCAATCCTTAGTGTTTAATTTAGACAATTAATACCATGCCATCTCTTCCAGGGTCAGCGCCACCATCCCACACTCCATTTTTTATCCTTATCCCATGAACACCTGCAAATCCGTAGCTAAAAGGATTTCGTATTATCTTATACCCTTTTTGCTCTAATTTTTTCGTAACATATCTAGGTATCCTATTTGTTACATCAATAGCGTTACTATTTGCTGTAAATCTTGGCGCAGAAATTGCTTCCTGCATATTCATATCAAATTCTAATACATTAAGTATAGATTGTAGTATACCCATGGTTATATACGTGCCCCCTGGAGCTCCAACAATAATATAAGGATTATCATCTTTAAAAACAATAGTCGGACTCATTGCTGTAAACCTTCTCTTTCCAGGAACAATAGATCCTGGCATTCCTGGTCTCGGATCAAACACACTCATGCAACCGTTATACATAAAACCAAGTCCCTCTGTTATAACTCCTGATGGCATTCCTAATGAATGTGTCATAGATGCAATATTACCATTTTCATCCATAACAGCCATATGGGTAGTATCTTCAGATTCTTTCATTTCTCCATATCTAGTTACATTAGCTTTTTTCCCTTGTTTTATGAGTTCAGAAATTTCAAATGCATAATTGGGATCAGTGATTTTTTCAATAGGAACATTTATGAACAGTGGATCTCCAACTTTGGAGTCTTTATCAATTGTTGCATACTTCATAGCCTCGGCAACTGTAGAAATATATTCAGGGCTATTATGCCCCATTGATTTCAAATCAAAATGTTCTAATATGTTTAACATTTGTATTACCATAATTCCTCCACCAGGAGGTTGGTTTGTCGAGATTTTCAAATCTTTATAATTTCCCCATAAAGGTTCATTGCGAATTGTTTTGTAGTCTTTCAAGTCACGATCAGACAGAAAACCTCCATTCGATTTCATATCATCGTTTATTCTTCTTGCGATTTCGCCTGAATAAAATATATCTGACCCGCCATATTTGACGAGTTCTAATGTTTGTTTCATATCGATATTTTTTATTCTAGTTCCTATAGGATATGTATTGCCTTGTTCATCTAAAAAAATATTTTTAGAAACTTCATTTCTCCTCAATTTTTCATCCATAGATATCCTTCCAAGGCCACCTGATCTATCCCAAAATTCATCTATAGCAGGACTTACTGTAAATCCTTCTTCACAAAAATCAATAGCTGGTTGAACAATATCAGCCCAAGGCATAGTGCCAAATTCTTTAATTGCTTCATAAAAAGCCTTAAGTGTTCCTGGAGTCATTATAGATTCGTATCCAACTTCGTTGGCTCGATTCTTTAATATAAAACCAAATCCATCTCGAGCTTCATGAGAGATTTGATTTTCCCACATATCTTCTTTGACTGTATAAGGAGCTGTTGTATGGAAGTCAATAAATCCATGAAAATCTTTTTCAGGTGAGTATATTTGTAGTGATCCAAATCCGGCAATTCCGCACATCATGGGATCTACAACGGTTTGAACAAGAGCGCTTGAAATAGCAGCATCAACAGCGTTTCCTCCTTCTTTTAATATTACTGCCCCAGCTTCTACTGCCTCAGGTTGTGGTGCAGTAATAATTCCATGTGTCATATTTTCCTCTCTCTATATATTGTATATTATTCAAAATGTTTTCTATAATATCATTATAATTTTTTATTATTAATTACTTAAACACTATATGAACATATTAATTTCACCACAAGCATTCAAAGGTAGTGTTACAGCAATAGAAGTCGCCAACAATATTGAAAAAGGGATATTACAATCTAGTGATCATCATAAAATAATTAAACTTCCAGTTGCAGATGGAGGAGATGATACTCTTAAAACTTTAGTTGAAATCACTAAAGGACAAATATATGAAACTAATGCAACACGACCTGATGGGGAAATAATAAAAACACAATGGGGAGCGCTAGGTGATAACAAAACTGCAGTTATAGAAATGGCTAAAATATCTGGATTGGCTCTAATGAATTCAAAAAATCTGGAACCTCACAAATATACGACTTACGGAATGGGAGAAGTTATAAAAGATTGCCTCGATCATGGGTTTAATAAATTTATTATCGGTATTGGCGGCTCTGCAACTAATGATGGAGGATTAGGAATGGCACAAGCGTTAGGAGCGAAATGTACAGATAGATATGGAAATTCAATTAAACAAGGAATCGATGGGCTTAAAGATTTGTATGAAATAAATTTGGATAAGATGGATAAAAGAATACAAAATTCCACATTTCAAATCGCATGTGATGTGAATAATCCTCTTTATGGTGAAAATGGAGCTACTTACACATTTGGACCACAAAAAGGTTTTACTTCAACACAAATAAAATCAATTGATAATTATATGAAAAACTATGGAAATATCATTGATGATCTAAGTAATACTAAAATATCTACACTCCCAGGAAGCGGCGCAGCTGGTGGGATTGGAGCAGCTGCCATGTATTTTTTAAATGGGCGACTTGAATCAGGTTCGAAAATAATTTTAGAATATCTTGAATTTGAAAAACATTGTAAAAACATTGATATAGTAATTACTGGAGAAGGTCAAATAGATTTTCAGACAATTAACAATAAAGCACCAATAGCGGTAGCAAGAATTGCAAAAAAATATAATATTCCTGTTTATGCAATTTGTGGAATATTAGGTGATAATTATGAAAAAGTTTACAAAGAAGGTATTAAAAAAATATATCCATTATGTGAAAATCAAAACGAAATAGAATTTGCAACTAAAAATGCTAAAAGATTAATTCAAGAAAAAGCATATAAATTAATTACAGAAAATATTATCTAAAACGAATATTATTTCTAGACAAATCTGATAATTTAGTACAGCCCATTAACTTCATATCTCTAATCATTTCATTTTTCATGTTTGAAAGTGCTTTCTCAACTCCTTTTTGCCCTCCTGCAGCCAAAGCATAAAGATACATTCTTCCTCCACTACAAGCTTTTGCTCCTAAGCTTAAAGCTTTGAGAACGTGGGTTCCTCTTGTAATGCCCCCCTCGCATATAACATCTATTTTGTCTCCCACTGCATCAACAATTTCGGACAATTGATCAAATGGCGATCTACCACCATCAAGCTGCCTACCGCCATGATTAGATAAAATTATACCTGTAGCTCCAATATCAACTGCTCTTTTCGCATCTTCTACACTCATAATTCCTTTAAGACAAAAATCTTTCCCCCATTTTTTCCTTAATTCTTCCGCATCTTTCCAATTCATTGATTGATCTAACATTTTAGAAAAATAATCTGACAGACTAATTGCAAAATTTGCTTCGGGAATATGATCTTTAAGAATGGGCAGGTCAAATTTTTCTCTTATAAAATAATTTATTGCCCATGAAGGATGTGTTGCAAAGCTCAACATACTTTCAAGTGACAATCTCATTGGCATAGTAAATCCAGTTCTCAAATCTCTTTCTCGATTCCCCGTAACAATAGTGTCCACCGTAAGTGCTAACACATCAAAATTAGCAGCATGGCATCTTTCCAACATGCTATCAGTTAAACCTCTATCCTTATGATAATATAATTGAAACATTTTTGGTGTTTTAATGCTCGATCCAATTTCTTCTAAGCCAACTGTTCCTAAGGACGAAATCCCAAACATTGTGCCAAATTTCTCGGCCGCTTTAGATACTGCTCTTTCTCCTTCGTAATGAAATAGTCTTTGAGCTGCTGTTGGAGAACAAAATAAAGGCATATCTATATTTTGGCCCATTACAGTTGTAGAAATATCAACATCTTCAACGCCTCTTAAAACGTTAGGAATCAAATCACAACTTTCATATGATTCGGTATTTCTTTTCATAGTTATTTCATCATCTGCTCCTCCATCTATATAATGAAAAACAGGAGAAGGGAGTTTAGATTTTGCTAATCTCTTAAAATCGTCAGTGTTATTGCAATTTTTTATATTTTCAAACATATTCTATTTCAAATTAACGAATTTACCATAAATCCTAGAATCCACAATAATAAACAAGTAACAGAAGATAAAAACTTGATTGAATTATCTCCAATGTATACATTTCCATATTGTTCGTCAGATCTTACGTAAAATATACCAATAATCATTAAGAATGTAATTAACAAAATCGAAGCAAATCCAACTCCTAAAAGTATACCACCGAGCAATCCTGAAATACTAAAAAGTGTTATTATTATTTTTGACAAATCAGATTTATTTGATTTCTTATTTGTTGTCATATATATATCCAATAACCATTCAATTATAAATTTATTCAACTATAATATTATTTATAAAATTTAATTAATATATAATTTCCTACTATTTAAAAATGATTTATCTAGACAATGCTGCTTCAACTCAAATTAGAGATGAAGTATTAAATGTAATAAACGAAGAATTAGTTAATTCTTTTGCAAATCCTTCAAGTCCGTATACTCCTGCAAGAAAATCTAGAATCGCGATTGATAAGGCTCGAAAAAAATTTTCAGAAATTCTTGATTGTCAGGAAAATGAAATTGTTTTTACAAGTGGCGGAACAGAGTCAGACAATACTGCAATTAAAGGTCCTGCGAAGGCGCTAGAAAATTTAGGAAACCATATAATTACAACTACAGCAGAACATCATGCAGTTTTACATACATGTAATAGTTTGGAAAAACAAGGTTTTGATGTAACTTACCTGCCAACTGACCAATATGGGATGGTATCAAAAGAATCTGTACTTTCTGCGATCAAGGAAAATACCATACTTATATCTATAATTTATGCTAACAATGAAATAGGATCCATTAATCCAATAAAAGAAATTGGACAAGCTTTAAAAAAAATTAAAAATAAAGATTCGCGATTTCCTCTTTTCCATACAGATGCCATACAAGCAGCTCCTTTTCTAGATTTAAATGTAAAAGAATTAGGAGTTGATTTATTAAGCCTTTCTGCACATAAATTTAATGGACCAAAGGGAATTGGAGTTCTATATATGAAAAATGGCACTCCTTTTGAGCCGTTAATAACAGGAGGAGGGCAAGAAAGGCAAAAAAGATCAGGAACTGAAAATATAGCTTTTATTGCTGCTGCTGCCCAGGCAATTCAATTAGCAGAAGATGAAAAAAAACAACTTTACTTAAAAATATCAAAATTGAAAAGCAAAATAATTAATGAACTTAAGCAAAATCATCCTGAAATAATTCAAAATGGACACCCTTTACAAAGCCTCCCAAATATAATAAACCTTACTATTCCAAATATAAGGGCAGACGATTTAATATCTGCTTTGGACATAGAAGATGTATGCATATCTAACGGAAGTGCATGTACTAGTAACTCACTAGAACCATCTCATGTTCTTCAAGCTATAGGTATAAGTGCCAATTTGGCTCTTAGCACTATTAGGATTAGCTTAGGAAGGTATAATTTTGAAAATGAAATCATACAATTTTTAATCATAATTGATAAAATCCTAAAAAGAATTAAAATGAATACACCTGAAATTATTAATAAATAAAATAACAATGATCAAGACAGTTAAAATTTATATACAAATATCTATGATATTAACGATAGTTCTCTTTGGATTAATAAGCTGTTCCAATGACGATTCTTCATTGTCTATAACTAAGGGAAGAACAATAGCTATAGAAACATCACCTCCTATAGTTAGAGATAGAATAACTTTCACTGACACAAATGGAAATATAAGATTAATCAAACCAAAACTCAATAACAAATTAGTCGCAGTAAAAGTAAGAGTAATTAATGATACTGTAACTTATGTGCCATTATTTATAGATACCGAAGCAGCAGAATTAGGAGATAGAGGCGGGAGTAGAGGATGGAACATAGATCCATATAAAAGTTCTGTTTCCACATCTACCCTAGAATCCGAACTAGACAAATTCACTCCTATGCTTAGTGGACATATTGAGCTTAACAAAGGGTTTGAGGTAACAGGATGGATGATATTCGATCTACCAAGGAATATTAACCCTATTACAATTTGGTGGAGAGAATCTGATGACATTGTTTCGGATCTCCCACAGTAAATATATATCAATTTTCTTGTTTTAGATTAAATCTGACTATGATATTCTAAGTAATTATATTTAAATGGAGTATAACATTGCCAGCCTTAGAAGTAACCGACAGTAATTTTAATGAAGAAGTTCTTAATTCTGATCTTCCAGTTCTTGTAGATTTTTGGGCAGAATGGTGTGGCCCATGTAAGATGGTTTCGCCTATTGTTGAAGAATTATCTGATGAATATAATGGAAAAGTAAAAATTACAAAAATTGATGTTGATTCTAATCCTAAAATTGCAGCCAGCTTTGGTATAAGAGGAATTCCAACTCTTTTAATGTTTAAAGATGGATCAGCTGTAGATCAAATAGTTGGCGCAGTACCAAAAGCAACGCTAAAAGAACGTTTAGATAAAATTATTTCTTGAAAAAATTTGGGAGTGAATAAGCTCTGGTGGGTTTCACGGACTTCAACTCCGTTGGCTTTGATTCAATTATTGAAGCGTTGGGTTCGATTCCCTCTCATTCCCGATAATAAAAAAATATTATGAATCTATCTATAATTTCATGGGTGATATACGATATTGGAAACACCTTGTTTAATGCAGGGGTTACCGGATTGTTTTTCCCTTTATGGATTATAACTAAATTAAACGGAACAGATGCAACTGTCGGATATACACTCTCGTTAGCCTTACTAGTTTCATTACTAATTAGCCCAATTGTTGGGGCTCTTTCAGATCAAACAAATAAAAGAAGATTATTCTTAGCCATATTTACTTTCATCTGCGGTATATCTACTACATTTATAGGGAATAATTCTATTGTTATCAGCCTTATTTACTACGGAATTTCTGTCACCTGCCTGCATGTAGGAGATATTTTTTATAATTCAATGTTAAAAGATGTTAGCCATAAAAACAATATAGGAATAATTGGAGGCATAGGAGCAGGCGTTGGCTATTTAGGTGCAATAATAGCAATATTAATCGGATTATTTATTATTGAGAACAATGGTTACCCAGTCGGGTTTGTGATTATAGGAATATTTATAATATTATTTGGAATTCCAATTTTACTATTTTTAAATGAGAAACCTCAGCAAATCCAAAACAGATATATAAAAAGTTCACAAAAATTATTGATAAGATTTGTAAAACAATTATCTGATACTATGTCCCATATCAAAGAATTTCCAGGCTTAGGAAGATTCTTATTAGCAAGATTTTGGTATTCATGGGCTTTGTATACGGCCTCAACATTTACCTCGCTATATATATTAGAAACTATCGGTATGTCTGAAAGACAAATTCAATACTTGATTTTCACAGGAATTGTTACCGCCATTCCTAGTGCATTGGTATGGGGTAAATTGGTTGACAAATTTGGAGCCAAACCAATCATTACTTTAGTATTAATTTTATGGATAATTAATCTAGCATTATCAATAGGAAGTGGAGTACTAAATTTGGGAGATGATATTTGGTGGTTCATAAGTGGGTTAACAGGAATATTGATATCTGGGGTATGGAGTTGTGACAGGCCATTTATGCATCAATTAATCTCGGACGAATTTATAGGAGAGTATTTTGGAATTCACGGATTTATAGGAAGATTGGGAAGTATCATTGGCACAGCTAGTTGGGGATTGATAGCTACAACATTAAACCTTGGGCAACCTGCTGCTTTATTATCACTCGGTATATGTATATTATTATCATTAATTATAATAATTAAAATTGACTTGGGAATAACAAATGAAAAAAATTGAAGGTAAATATATATTACTTGAAGCACTTAAACAGCAAAATATAAAATATATTTTTGGAAATCCAGGAACTACAGAAACTGCCATAATGGATGCTCTGGAAAAATATCCGGAATTTGAATATATATTAACTGTACAAGAATCTGCTGCTATGGGTATGGCTGACGCGTATGCAAGAGCTACCAAAAAACCTGCATTTGTAAATTTACACATAGAAACAGGTTTAGCCAATGGGTTAAGTTTATTACATAATGCTCAGGCTGGCGGTACTCCATTAGTTCTTACTGCAGGCAATAAAGATTCTCGTGAAATTGCACCAGGTAAAACAGATCTCGTTGATATGGTATCACCATTTACAAAATGGGCTGTTGAAGTAAATCATCCCGATGCCATAGCTCAAACGATGCAAAAAGCTTTTAGAATAGCATTGAGCCCTCCAACTGGACCAACCTTTGTAGCTTTCACAACTAACGCGCTTGATGATAAAACCAATGTATATCCAACTAAAAATTTTAACGAAGAAATTATTATTAAAGCTGATCAAAAAGCAATTGATAAAGCTGCTGAATTACTTGTAGATTCTAATAATATAGGAATATTAATTGGAGACCGACTCGTACAAATAAATAACCCCTATATCCCAACAAAATTAGCTGAATTACTAGGAGCAAAAGTTTATTCATCTAATTATTCAGAAATGATTTTCCCAAACAAACACCCTAATTATATAAGTAATTTAAAACTAGGATTCAATTCTTCTAATGAATTTGATGAATTTGACACAATTCTTGTTATTGGCGGATTGCCAAGAATTAGCTATATGTTTTCTAATCCAAGAATGAGAATATTCAATCCTGATTCCAAATTAATTCATGTAGATAATGATCCATCACAAGTTGGGACAACAGAAAAAACGGAAATAGGGATTATCTCAGACCCAAGTGATGCACTAATTTCAATAACTAAAAAAGTAGAAGAATTACTAGACGGGAAAAAAATAGAATTTTTTGCTGAAAAAAATCTATTGTTAAAAAATGAAAAAGAAACAAATGAAAAAATTATAAGATCTGAATTATTAAATAAATATGATAATTCACCTATGACTCCCGACCGGATGGTATCAGAAATTGCAAATGCAATACCCGAAAACACAATAATTGTAAACGATGCCGTTACAACTGCAAATTCGATTTTCAATTTCATGAAATTCGAAAAAGAAAATTCGATTTTTGGCGGACGAGGAGGTTCACTTGGATGGGGTATGGGCGGAGCTTTGGGAATCAAATTAGCTTTCCCTGACGAAAATGTAATTGCTTTAATAGGAGACGGTACAGGCATGATGGCAGTACAAGCACTATGGACTGCTTCAGTAAATAAAATTCCGATTACATACATCATATGTAACAACAGTACATATAAAGTTTTAAAATTAAATATGGATATATATAAAGAGCAATTAGGTGACACAAAAACCAGTGAGTATAAGGGAATGAATTTTGATCAAAGATTCGATTTCAAAACAATAGCACAAGGCTTTAATATTAATTCTCATACCATAACTGATCCTTCGGAAATAAAAGATGTTTTAATAAAATGCATTAATTCTGGGAAGCCAAATTTATTAGATATTCACATAGATGGATCGGTTTAATTTAGAGCCTTTTAAACCATTTCATAAGTTGATCATTATCTATTTGTAGTAATGTTGGTCTACCATGCGGGCATTTCCAAGGCTCTAAGCATTTAGATAAATCTTCAATCAAATTAAATATTTCAATTTTAGATAATTTATCACCAAACTCAATAGAAGCATGACAGGCTAAAGTTTTTTTTCGATCATCATCCGTACTACTAATATTATTTTTTAAATCATTCAGATAAGCATGTAATTTTTTATTCAAATTCAATCCAACAAAGTGTTGTGGGATTTTGCTAATTAAAACTTGATTAGAAATTCCAAAGGTTTCTATTTCAAAACCTATATCTATTAAATAATCTCTATTTTCTTGAATCCAAATATCTTCTTCAATTGTCAAATTAAGGATGACGGGATCGAGTAATTCTTGAGAAATGATATCTGATTTAGGATTAGCAAGTATATTTTCATAGTTAACTCTTTCATGAGCAGCATGTTGATCAATAATACATATTTCTTTTTTATATTCCCCTACTATAAATGAATTGTTGATTTGACCTAATAAAATAAATTCATTTACCAAATCTAATTGATTTGTAGAGGAACTGAAAAATTCATTTACTCGATTATTCCGTTCAATAATTGGGTTTCGTGTATTTGATGATACAAATGAATTATCAGTAAATGTTAAAAATGATTTTTCAGGTTTATATTTCAAAATGTTTAAATCCGAATTCTGATTTTGCGAATTCGAATTAACAATTGAGTGCCTGATTTGTCTCTCTATCATAGAAAACAATTCTCTTTCATCTCTGATTTTGATTTCATTTTTAGAAGGATGTACATTTAAATCTAACAAATCAGGGTTTACATTAATGTTTATAATACAAACAGGATAATCTCCTTTTACCAAGTAACTATCATATGCTCTTTCAATAGCATAATTAAATATTTTATTTTTAATTACTCTGTTATTAACAAAACAATGTATATTAGCATTAGAAGATTTTTTAATATTAATATTGCTAACATATCCGTACAACCCTAACTCATCAGATTTATAATTTATATCTATCATAGAATTAGAAAGTGGTTGATCAAAGAGTTTAGATAAAACGTCTAACAATTTTCCATTCCCTGCAGTTTCAAGATATTTTCTACCATCAGAAATGACTACAAATTTCACTTTCGGATAACATAATGCATATTTTTTAATCAAGTCATAATTTTTTTTGCTTTCAGATCGAGATGATTTTAAAAATTTTTTTCTCGCTGGCATATTGCCAAATAGATCAGTGACTACAACAGTTGTTCCATTAACTCTTGCATCAGGTACTTCATTAATAATCTTACCAAAATGTATATTTATTTTACCCGCATGAGATTGATTTTCAGTTTTAGAAATTAAGTTTATATCCGAAACAGTTGCTATACTAGGAAGAGCTTCCCCTCTAAATCCCATTGACTCAATCGTATTTATATCTTCAATATTATTTAATTTACTAGTCGCATGTCTAGAAAATGCAACTTTCAAATCTTCACTTACTATACCTTTCCCATCATCAGATACTCTTATGTAATCTTTTCCTCCGTTTTTTATTTCTATTTCAATACTGGATGAATCGGCATCAATACTATTATCTATTAATTCTTTTATAACTGAACTTGGATTTTCAATAACTTCACCTGCAGCTATTAAAGAAATTATTTTTGAATCTAATTTTTTTATTCTCATGATAATTCTTTATTGATCTTTCTCACTAATCCTGGGCCTTCATAAATTAATGATGTCCAAATTTGCACTGATTTAGCGCCTTTAGATAGTAATGATTTCACATCATGAGAAGAATTCACACCTCCTGACGCAACAATTTCAATTTTTCCTTTTGCTAATCTGTTAGCAATTTCCAAACCGTATACAGTGTTTGTATAAATCTTTTTTCCGCTTAATCCACCTTTTCCAATTGCTAATGTTTCATCTTTTATTGGTAAAGTATTAGACAATACAATTCCATCCACATGATTAGAGATTGCTAATTTTATAAATCCTTCGAAAGATTTTCTTTGTTGAATATCATCTAGGTTTTCAAATCTTGGAATTTTAAGCATATAAGGTTTATCTTTAATTTGGTTTAAAGCTACTAATAAATTAGTCAGATTATCAGTATCATGGAAGAATTTAAGTCTTTCAGTGTTTGGAGAGCTGATATTTATTTCATACCCTGCACAATAATTACCCAAAGATTTATATAGTTTTAAAATTTCTTCGATTGAATCACCAGAAATACTTAATAATAGAGGGGTTTTCAATTTTATGTTTTGTAAATTATTTTTAATTCTATCTAATCCAATATTAGGAAATCCAAGTGAATTGATCATAGATTCATCAAGCTTATAACGAGCTATTCTTGGTTTCGGATTCCCTTGTCTTGGGTGCACTGTAATTGTACCGCCAACAATATATCCAAATCCCAATTTATCTAATGAATTCAACATACTACAATTTTTATCAAATCCTGCTGCTAAGGCTATATTTGATCTCAATTGAATTCCCATCAAATTTATTGCAACCGAGTGCATTGAATTTGTGGCAAACAATCTAGTTATAAAAGGGCCAATTTTAGAAGACAATATTCTTTGTAATACATCATGTATTAATTCAGGATCAAATTTAAATAATATATAATGTGATATAAATCTATATAAACTCATTTAAAAAAACAATTTCCACAGTTACAATATGTTTAATATTATATTAATTCATTCATTTACATAAGGTAATAAAATTGGATTTAATTTTTCAAATAGGATCTAAAGATAATCCCAAAGGACATGCATTATTATTTTTTCTCAACAAAGATAATAAAAACGAAGTTTGGGGGACATATATGATCGCACTTCCAATTGAAGTTGATATAACTAAATATATGCCTCCATTCCTTATGAATAATACTAATCAAATGAATCCTTCAGAATTCAATTCTTTTGCTTTCCCGCCATCTCCTGAATATATTGGAGACATAGAACAAACAAATGAATTGGCAAGTCATAGAGATGATGATCTTATTGATGGCGGAGAAATCGATATCAATGACAACGCAAATAATATGATGAAAGTAAATGATATACTCTCAAATTATTTGGATTTATATAATTCTAAAACAAAAGAGGAAGTATATGAGTTAAATGAGAGTGTAGAAAAGGAAGATACTAATGTAAATAATTTAATGTATGAATTCATGAATGTTAATGATCGTATGGGTGAATTATCAAAACTACTTTCAAAATTATTGTTTGCAATTGAAAATTCACAAGAAAATTTAATTGAAGAATGTGAAAATGATATATTAACTCTATCTAAATATTATCCGGAAAATCATAAAATAAATAAAATAGTTGAATACACAAAAAATAATAAAACATCAAACATAGCTGAATTATATTTCAAAAGATGTCTTTATTTAGTTAAAGAAAATTACGAAAAAGTTCAAGAATACGAAAAATTAATTGAGGAAAATAATAATAATTAATTTATCTTGTTTCTCAAAAATTGATATATTCCCTCTACTCCTTCTATACTAAGAACTTCGTCTGCTACTTCTTTTAATTCTTTTACGGAATTATTGACAGCAATTCCGTATCCCACAGCTTTTAACATTTTAGTGTCATTATAACTGTCACCAAAAGCTATTACTTTATTAATATCTATATTCAAATAATCACATACCCAATCTATAGAATTACTTTTATCAGAATCAGTCCCTAATACTTCACAAAAATGAGGTAATGAGCGAGTTATATAAACATCATCTTTAAGCTTGTCATTGAGTAAGAGTTCAATGTTATATATATCTTTTGGATCACCAACAATTACAATTCTGAGTGGGTTGGACTGTTTAGATTTCTTATAGCTATTATCAAAAACATATTTGGCTTCATTTCTAATAGCATAATCTTTCAACCATTCATCATTTTCATCACAAAAAATTTTGCCTGGATATTGAATCATAGTTTTTAAGTTATTTGATTTAGCTAGTTCAATGATATCATCTATAAATTTTTTATTTAGATAGGACGATTTCAATGGTTTGAAATTAGTGAAATCTAATATTTGAGCTCCTTGGTAAGTAATCATTGGAGCATTAGGAGTGAATCCTGAATTATTTCGTGCTGACCTAGACATACGGCCGGTAGCATAAGTTACATAACAACCATTTTGTTTTATATTTTCAATTAATGCTACAATATCAGAAGAAACAGGATTTAAACCTTCTTTGATAGTTCCATCTATATCAAAAACAACCATGTCATAAGGGAACAAATCGATAATCCTTTTACAATTTCAATCCTCTCGGACCTGTATATAAAACCCTTGGTCTGAACAATCTGTTATTATTGTGTTGTTCTATAACATGCGCAATCAAGCCTGATGTACGGGACGCAAAAAATATTGGCGTATACAGCGGGATAGGGATCCCTAATAAATAAAATAATAAAGCTATAGGATAATCAGTATTAGGATATAATCCCTTTTCTCTAGCCATCACTTCTTCAACAATTTTATATATTTTATGTAATTCTTTTCCATTTTCTATATTGGATTCTAATTCAGAGATGTAATCTCTTAAAAACAAAGCTCTAGGATCGTATTTTTTCATATAAACTCTATGTCCAAATCCCATGATTCTTTCTTTGTTATTCAATTTATCCATAATATATTTGTCTGCAATTTTACTTCCACCTTTTGATTGGATATCGAGTAGCATATGAATTGCAGCTTCATTGGCACCTCCATGGAGTGGTCCCTTCAAAGAAGATATTCCACCAACAAATGCTCCATACATATCTGATAAAGTAGATCCAATAATTCTTGCTGCAAATGTAGAATTAGGCATTTCATGCTCTATGTAACAAATTAGTATTTTATCAAAAATTTCTATCTCTTTTGATGAGACTTCATGACCCAAAATCATACTTAGAAAATTTTCTGAAAATGATTTAGAGTTATCCGGTTTTATTATACTTTGATTATTTAAAATACGATAAGAATTAGCAGTTAAAATTGCTACTTCAGCTATTAATTTGATTCCTTTATTTAAATTAGATTTATGACTAGTATTCATTAAATTTGATTCATCATTAAATCCTGCAAGGAAAGAAATTCCTGTTCTAATAATATCCATAACCATCGATGTCTTTGGAGTTAGTTTTAGAACTTCATAGGCTTCATCAGGAAAAGATGAATCATCTAATAAAATTTTTTGAAAATCAGATAGCTGTTTCTTGTTTGGTAATTTCCCATTGATAACGAGATAAGCAACTTCAGGATACGATTTAGATCCAGCAAGTTCTATTAAATCATAGCCTCTTATTACTATTTCTTCATTATCTACATCTAAATAGCTTACACTAGTATCTGTAGCAATAACTCCGTCTAATCCTGGTTTGAAATCTTCCATTTTATCTCCCATAATTTATTTACTTATAAGATCATCTCCACCTAGAGATTTGTCCATTTTAACATAATTATCATAATTGATAAGATTATATAAATCTTTCCTAGTTAACATATCTTCAACAAAATTAACTTGACTTCCAGTTTTCATAATTTCATCAAACAAAGCACTTATAGCATTTAATGCTGTTCTTAGGCCACTAACAGGGTAAATGATAATTTTATATCCCATATCAGCAAATTTGTCAGCTGGATAATAAGGTGTTTTCCCAAATTCCGTCATATTTGCTAACATATCTCCATTCACACTTTCTGCGAAAATTTTAAATTCATCTTCTGTTTCTAGTGCTTCAGGAAATATAATATCTGCACCAGCATCTTTATATAATTTAGCACGTTCAATAGCTGAATCTATTCCTTCAACAGCTTTTGCATCTGTCCTCGCTATAACTAGCATATCTTTTGAAACAGATTTGGCAGCATAAATTTTTTTTGCAAATTCATTAGGTTCAATAATTTCCTTGCCTTCCAAATGTCCACACCTTTTAGGAAATAATTGATCCTCAATTTGTATAGCAGCCACTCCGATACTTTCCAAATCAGATACAGTTCTAGTAACATTTACAACTTCTCCAAATCCAGTATCAACATCGACTATTAGGGGTAATTTTGACATTTTAGTAATTTCAATTACAGCATCAAATAATTCTTGAAATGTAAATATCCCTATGTCAGGAATCCCTTTCATAGCTGAAAAAGCTGCTCCAGAAAAATACAGTGCTTTGAAACCTTTCTTTTCTGCCATCATTGCAATTAAAGGAGAAAAAACACCAGGAGTTAAAATATATTGATTATCATCAATAAGGCTTTTCAAACGTTTTCCTGAATTATCAAATTGATTGTTCATATTTTAATCTCACGAAAAATTGAATTTAAGTCATTGCAATTATCAATATCAAAGATATTATTTGATATTGATTCTATTTTTTCAGCTGAATATACATTTTTAACATTTTTAGAAAATTTTGCTTTTATTTCTGATCGAGTCATCTGATTATTAGCGTGCCCCCTTGGATATTTCACTTCTGATACATATTCATTACCATTGTTTAAAGTTACAGTAATTCTATTTGGAATGCCATCTGGATATCCTTTACTAAGCTCATCATTTTCATTAAGCGAAGTTAATCCCAGTACTTTTTTAATAAGCTTATTCTGGATTTTCTCCTGATCAAAAGAATTTTGTGTAATATTATTATCTACAAGTGCAGCTGCAACAGTATAGGGTAAAGAATGATCAGCAGTTTCCCTTGTTTTAGGATCCCATTTTTCAGGATCTTTAGCTATTATTTCATATGCAACTTTAAATGTCTCAATTACAACATTTTTTATAAGATTAGGATCTTCAAAATTTTCTCTTAATTCAATACATGCATCAATAGCGCTTTGTGCGTGATATTCTACTGGCCATTTTTTTATGTATGTATCTAAAATTCTATTTGTGTTATTTGATTTCATATTTAATAAAATATCAGGATTAATTAATTTCCCTCCTAGTAACTGATTTACATAACCCATTTCACCCTCGAAAAAATCATATGGGCCTGTAAATCCTGTACTGACAACATTGGCAGCGAATATAGCATTTCTAACAGCATTTGCAGCTGCAGCTCCTTTCCATTTAGATAATTCTCCGACTCTTGTTTGCCTCATTGATGCATGCGGGACAGCATAGATTGCCAAAGTTGATCGAATTTGCTCTCTATCAAAATCTAGTAATTTACTCGCTCCTGCAGCAGCTCCTAATCCCGTAAAACTTACGTGATCCCATCCAAATTTCCTTAAACTTGCAACATCACATAAATTTACAGCAAGTTCATATCCTGTGGCAATTGCTAGAATCAATTCTTTCCCTGATTTATTATTTTCTTCTGCCAGAGCTATTAATCCAGGAATCATATCGCTAGGATGCAATGGTTCAAGAGATAAATAAGTATCATTATAATCTAGATATCTTACTGAAGTCCCATTTGTGAAAGCTGCAGTTTCTGAATCGACAAGATTAGAAGTACCCCAAATATATGCACCTTGATTCTGAATCCTTTTTAAAGAATATTTTCTTGCAGCTATCGGAGCATCATCATTGAAAGCAGCAATAGCCACACCTACGCTATCTAAAATTCTATCTTGAACCGAATCAATCACCTCATCTGACAATTTTTCATATTTTGTCGATTCAATATAATTTACAATTTCATTTTCTAAGTTTTCCATTTCTGTAGCCTCAAGATAGTTTATTATTATTAATAATATAATTATCATATGCTGATACAAGTATTCTTTCAATAAAAAATAAAAATAATCAAGGACTTATTATGAATAGGCTAAATAAAATTAAAGAAAATTTAAAATCAAATAAAACATCAATTGTATTAAGTGGATATTTTGATTCTCCTAATTATGTGGAGTTTATAAGTTCTTTAAATGTAGATGGCGTTTGGTTAGAAGGAGAACATGGGCCTATAGATTTCAAAGACATTCCAAACCTTTCAAGAGCTTGTGATTTATATGATGTAACATCTATTTTCAGAATCACATCTCATGATTATGGTTTAATTTATAGATATCTGGATCTAGGGGCACAAGGTATAGTTGTTCCTCATGTTAGTACAAAAGAACAAGCATTGAATATTATAAATGCCTCAAAATATCATCCTATAGGATCTAGAGGAATGTTTACTTCAAGGAGAGGTTTGAAAATTCCACAACAAGAATACATGGAATTTGCCAATAATGATTCTTTAATTATTGCGATAATTGAAGACTTAGAGGGGTTGAAAAATTTAGATGACATATTAAAAGTTGATAATATTGATGTCTTTTTTGTAGCTCCAAATGATTTGGCTCAGTCAATGGGAATAGCAAATAACAATTCAAAAGATATTCTAAATCAAACCATTGATGAATCAATATCTAAAATCAAAAAAGCAAAGAAAAAAGCAGGTACTTTGACTAATTCTAACAATATTGATAAACATTTAAATATGGAAATTGATTTATTGCTTTTTGACACTAATCAATTTATAAAAGAAGGTATAAATAACTTATATAATAAAATAAAGAAATGAATTGAAAATAAAAGAATTAATTGCAGAAATAAATGATAATAAAGTAAAATTCAATCTGAATTTTTACTTGGTAGGAGGAGCAGTCAGAGATCTTGTTCTTGGGTTAAATCCAACAGATTTAGATTTCGTGTATACAGGAAATCTAAATGAAATTGAAAATTTCATAAATAAAACTTTCAACCCTCAATCACTAGAAATATCACAATTTAACACTTATAAATTAGAATATAAAAATTTCTCAATTGATTTTGCTATGTGTCGTCAAGAAGTTTATACATCGCCAGGATCTTTGCCAGTAATCAAAGAAGGTGATTTGGAACAAGATCAACAAAGAAGAGATTTCACAATTAATACCTTGTACATAGATACAAAAGATTTTTCTCTAGACAATATCATTGACCCATATGATGGATTTAATGATATTAAATCAAAACTAATAAAAACCCTACATGTAAAATCGTTTTCTGACGATCCTACTAGAATATTTAGAGCGATCAGATATGCTAAAAGATTGGATTTTAAAATCGATAACAAAACAAATAATCAGATTGAGGAATTTCGTTTTAATATAAATAAATTAAGTGGGACTAGAATTAGAAATGAATTATACAAAATCCTAAATGAAAACAAAGTTATTGAAACTATTAAAACATGTGAAAATCTTGGTGTATTTAAAAGTATGAATTTAGAATTGAGTTTTCCTCCCAGTAATCTTGACTGGGAGGAAAACAAAAGTTTCGACAAATTAATATCGAATGAAAAATCTATGCAAAACAAATTTTTATTAATGTTAGTCACATTTTTCTCGGATACAAAAGATGATGAAATAGAGCTAATATCTAAAAGGTTCCATTTTGAAAGAACAGTCAAAAATAAATGGATTGATATTGTAAATATCAAAAAACAATTAAATAAATTTGACTTTGATTCGTCTTCTGAAAGTAATCTTTATAATATTTTACAAAAAAGTAATATTCAAATTTGTATTGGATTAACGCAATGGTTTTCATCTGAAGAAAATATGAGGATATATAAGTATTGGAATACAACAAGAAAAATAGAACCAAATCTAAAATCCAAAGACTTATTAGAATTAGGTATTAACGAAGGGCCTCAGATCGGCGAGTTACTAAAAGAACTTAAAAAGCAAGTTATTAATAATGTCTTGCAAACAAAGGAACAAGAAATAGAATTTATAAAAAATGTTACAGGCCTGGATTAATCATTTTGAACGGGTCTAAAACATCATTGATTTTTTGTTCACTTAAGTCTGTCATTTCAATAGCCACTTCAGAAATATTACGACCTGATTTTTCAGCTTCTTGAGCAATTTTAGCAGACAAATCATATCCTATTTCAGGAACTAATGCCGTTACCATTGATAAACCTCTGTCTACAGATTTAGGACCTTCATCAGTAGCCTGCAATCCAGATATACATTTTTCAGAAAAATTAACAGCTGAATGAGAAATTAAATCAACACTCTCTAATATATTATGCGCAGCAACAGGTAACATTACATTTAATTCAAAATTCCCTGTTTGAGCAGATAATTCAACAGTTGAACAATTACCATAAACATGAGCGCATACTTGCAAAAATGATTCTGCTATAACTGGATTTACTTTCCCTGGCATTATAGAGCTTCCCGGAGCCACTGAAGGTAAATTGATTTCACCAAATCCTCCTCTAGGGCCTGACCCCATCCATCTTATGTCATTACATATTTTCATAATTGATAATACAATTGATTTAATTATTCCAGATGTAGCTGAAATTGCATCTATAGTACTTTGCGCTTGAAAATGGTTCTCAGTCTCATTTATTTTCAATCCAAGTTCCGTAGACAATTCCTTACATACCATTTTAGAAAAATCTTTATGTGTATTGATACCAGTACCAACTGCCGTACCGCCTAATGCGACTTCAGACAACCAATTAATAGAATCATTTAACTTTTTTATAGCATTACTGATTTGGCCGTAATAACCATAAAATTCTTGCCCTAAAGTAATAGGGGTTGCATCCTGTAAATGTGTTCTTCCAGTTTTAATTACAGACTCAAATTCTTTTGATTTGCTTTGTATTTCATTTGAAAGTAAATTCAGAGAAGGAATTAATTTTACACTGATTGATTCAATAAGCGCTAAATGAATAGCAGTAGGAATCACATCATTACTAGATTGTCCTAAATTCACATGGTCATTTGGATGAATAACATTTTTATCACCTTTTTCTCCGCCCATTTTCTCTGCTGCAATATTAGCTATAACTTCATTTATATTCATATTTGTTGATGTCCCCGATCCTGTTTGGAAAATATCAATCACAAATTCATTCATATACTTACCACTAATTATCTCATCTGAAACATCAATAATTATTTTAGAAACATCATTTTCAATCAGCCCCAATTTATTATTAACAATTGCAGCGCTTTTTTTTATTAGGGCTAATGATTTTATGAATTGTTCCGAAAATCTCAAATTACTAATTTTAAAATTTTCTACAGCTCTTTGTGTTTGAGCTCCATAGTATGCATTTTCAGGAACTTTCATTTCCCCTAACGAATCTTTTTCTATTCTGTATTTCATTACTACTCCCTTTTTGTTATAAACAAATTATCTAGGTTTAAATAATTAGAGTCAAGATTTCATTTGAGAAGATTTATGTACTAGATAATTATTTGATAAAAACATAGAATAAAAATCGTCAGACAAAAATCGAGGTGTATAATGAGCAAAATGACAGGCGGAGAAGCCCTAGCAAAATCGTTGACTTTAAATAAAGTGGAAGTTATTTTTGGCTTACCAGGAGTTCAACTTTATCATGCCCTAGACGGCCTATCAAAAGAAAAACAAATTAAATTTATAACTACTAGGCACGAACAAGCCACTACATATATGGCGGATGGATACAGTAGAGCTTCAGGTAAAATAGGAGTTGCTATGGTTGTCCCTGGTCCTGGACTACAAAATGCCAGCGCAGGTATTGGAACAGCTTATTCAGCTTCTTCACCAATCCTTGTTATTTCCGGGCAAATAGAAAAAGATTCTATAGGCTTAGATCAAGGAAAATTACACGAAATAAACGACCAAATAGATACAATTGCGCCAGTCACAAAATGGCGGAAAAGAATCACTAACGCAGAAGAAATTCCTGCAGCAGTTAATGAAGCCTTTAATCAATTGAAAACAGGCAGACCAAGACCTGTAGAAATAGAAATACCTCCTGAGACTTTAGCTGAAGTGACCAATACAGACTTAGTTGAACCTGAAATAAATCCTCCTAACTCGATTAGTGACGATGATTTAAAACTACTTAGCCAAGAACTTCTTAATAGTGAAAACCCACTACTTTGGGTTGGAGGAGGAGTTATTTCCTCTGATGCTACTAGTGAATTATTAGAATTAGTTGAATTCTTACAATGTCCAGTTATTTTAACTAGTCAAGGTAAAGGAGCTTTCCCTGAAAATCACGAATTATGTCTAGGATCTCTTCATAGAAACGAACCTTATATGGACAAAATGAAAGAACATGATATTAGCTTAGCTATTGGAACAAGGCTCGGAATCGCAGCAACGACTACTATAAACCACAAAGTAATTCAATTAGACATAGATGAAAAAGAAATTGGAATTAATCATCCGCAAGCAATCCCTATGATTGGAGATGCAAAAGCGTCTATCCAAAAATTACTAAAAATTTTAAAAGCTCAATCTAGCCCAAGAAAACCAAACGTAAGTTTGAAAGAATTATTAAAATTCAGGAAAAATGCTTTAACTACAATAGAACCTCAAGCATCATTAACAAATGCGCTTAGAGATGCTATGCCTGATGATAGTGTATTCGTATCAGGGATGACACAAATCGGTTACTACAGCAGAACTGGATACCCAGTTAATTTACCAAGAACACATATAACTTCATCCTACTACGGGAATTTAGGCTATGCTTATCCTACAGCATTAGGAGCAAAAGTAGGGAGACCCGACATTCCTGTATTGGCAGTGTCTGGGGATGGTGGTTTTTTATTTAATTCACAAGAAATGGCAACCGCAAAACAATTTAATATAAACGCAACAGTTGTAGTTTTCAATGACAATGCTTATGGAAATGTTATGAGAGATCAAAAGCATAATTTTGATGGAAGAGTATATGGCTCAGAATTAGAAAATCCGAATTTCGAAAAATTAGCTGAAGCGTACGGACTTAATTTTTATCAGTCTAACTCACCAGAAGAATTAAATGAACATGTAAAAAAATCTTTCACTTTAAATGAACCAACATTTATCGAAGTCCCTGTAGGGCCTATGCCAAGACCGTGGTAAAATGAATAAAAAAGAAGCACACGAACACATGTTGAAAAATGCTACAAAGGCAGGGATTCAATTTCTTAATGATAGCCCTCCTGTAGATGGTTGGTATAAATCTGATGATTTAAATATGCATTTTTTAGAATGGGGTGACAAAAACAACCCAGTTTGTGTTTTATTACACGGATTTGCTCAAACTGCTCATTCTTGGGATTTCATATCACTTTCTTTATCACATAAATATAGAGTTATAGCACTTGATCAAAGAGGACACGGAGACAGTGACTGGGACAAATCAAAAAACTACTCTACTCCTTATTTTGTTAATGATTTGAAAAATTTAATCAACTCACAAAACATAAGTAAATTTAATTTGATTGGGCTTTCTATGGGAGGTAAAAACAGTTATTTCTATGCTTCAGAAAATCAAGAATATTTGAATAAACTTGTTATTGTTGATACAGGTCCGGAGACAATAAAAAAAGGAACTTCAAATATACGTAATTTTGTTCAAATGGAAGATGAACTTAATTCTATAGAAGAATTCATTCAAAGAATAAAAAAATATAACCCTCACAGAACAGAAGAACATATTAGAGGAAATATTCTTAATAACATTAAACAATTAGACAATGGTAAATGGACATGGAAATATGATTCTCATCTTAGATCAGGCTTTAACAATAGAAACAAAACTAACGATCCATCTGAATCTTGGGAAGCACTCGAAAAAATCACGACTCCAACATTAATAGTAAAAGGTGGGAAAAGCGATATTTTATCATCTGAGGTTCTTGCGAAAATGACAACTATTATGAGGAATGCAAAGTCAAAAATTATCGAAGAATCGGGACATTTAGTACCCGGAGATAAACCAAAAGAATTTACCAAATTAATATTTGACTTTCTAACATAAAAATAAAATGTCAACAGAAATAAAGAAACCATCAAAAATATTTTACGGTTGGTGGATAGTCATTTCTGGAACAGCAGTAAATGCACTTGCCACTGGGACTTATTGGCATGGTTTTGGTGCATTTTTTGATCCAATTGTAGATGAATTTAAATGGAGTAGAGCTATTACATCAATAGCTCCAGCTTTACAAAGATCAGAAGGAGCAGCATTTGGCCCATTTGTAGGAATAGCAATCGAAAAATTTGGACCACGAAATGTAATGCTTTTCGGAGTTATATTCTGCGGAATAGGATTTATAGCTATGGCTCATACTAATTCACTTTTATGGTTCTTTGCTGCCAGCAGTATTCTAACAATAGGATTAACTTTTGGTACATTTTTAGTGGTTAGCACAACGGTTGCAAATTGGTTTGTACAAAAACGAGCACTAGCCTTATCTGCTGCTTCAACCGGATCAGGATTTGGTGGATTTTTAGTGCCTGTTATAGTTTTAATAATAAGCCTAATAGGCTGGCGTGATTCTCTACAATATATTGGTGTTGCATTCATTATCATTGGGATTCCTTGCGCAATGGTTATGAGAAGTAAACCTGAAGATTATGGGATGTTTCCCGATAATCTTGATCCTTCAGACGCAAAAAATAAAAACATGAAAAAAGAAAGAGAATATGGAACTAAAGAAGCTCTTAAATCACCAACATTTTGGACCTTTGCCACTGTTATCGGAATTTCTCAATTAATGATGTCAGCAAATATTCATCTTATTCCTGCTTTAACAAGCTTTGGGTTCAGCAGAGAAGTAGCTGGATTAATTATTGGCGTTGGAGTTAATATCACAAATTTTAGCGGTAGAATATTGTCAGGGATTTATGGTGATAAGATAAATAAAAAATATATTCTTACATTTTCTTTTGCTTGCCAAACAATAGGGTTAATAATATTTTCATATAGTAGAACAATCTTTCAATTAGTATTTTTCATGTTTTTTTGGGGATTGGGATTCGGACTTTCTGTTCCCATCAGATTAGCAATCGTAGGCGATTATTTTGGAAGAAAAAATTATGGAACAATTTTATCGTTAATTATGACTGTTAGTGCTATTTATAGTGTAATTTCCCCAGTAGCAGTTGGATGGGGTTACGATGTACTTGGAAATTACAGACAGCCTTTTTTGATTTTAGCATTGGTTTCAAGCATAAGTATTCCGGGTATGCTATTAATTAAACCTATGGAAAATTCAAAAAACTAAATAATAACTTTATCTTTAAAACAAATAAGTGGATGCCCAGGCTTTAATTGTACATCAACTTTTGTACCTACGTTAAAATCAGAAGTATGAGATGTTAAGCTCTTAATTAAATTACCTGAATTAAGTTTTACATTGTAAATATAATACATCCCTCTATATTCCCTAGATACTACAAATCCATTACCTTTATTATTTTTAGTTATATTAACATCGTCAGGGCGGACCATGACATTTACATTCTCTCCGTTTTTAGCTTCAGAGTTCACTTCTATTTGGCCTAATTCTGTTTTTGCAAAATTATCAATAATTTGACCATCTATAAAATCTGCCAAGCCAATAAATTCTGCAACAAATTCATTGGAAGGATTCTGGAATACTTGAATTTTATCGTCTAATTGTTGAATTTCGCCTTTATTAAGTACTAATATTCTATCTCCCATATATAAAGCTTCTTGTTGATCGTGAGTAACAAATAAGCAAGAAATTTTCAAATATTTAAGTATTCTTCTAACTTCCATTCTTAATTGCATTCTTAAATTTGGATCAAGGTTAGAAAAGGGTTCATCCATTAATAATAGTTTAGGTTTAGGAGCCAAGGATCTTGCCAAAGCAACTCTTTGTTGTTCTCCACCAGATAGTTCGTCTGGGTATCTTTCACGTAAATGATAAATACCAGTCATAAGCATTAAATCAGTTATAGAAGATAATTGTGTCAATGATTTCGAATTTTTGTTATTATCATTTTTCATACCATAAGAAATATTGTCTTCTACTGTCATATGGGGAAATAGAGCAAAATCCTGGAAAACAATTCCTATATCACGTTTTTCAATTGGGATATTAACTTCCTCTGAAAAAATTGAATTTCCAGAAATTTCAATTTCACCTTTATTGGGGTCTTGCAATCCTGTAATGCATCTGATCAAAGAAGTTTTACCAGATCCGCTAGGGCCTACTAACGCTAAGATTTCAGAATCAGCAATTTCAAAATTAATATCATTAATAACAAATTTGTCATCATATTTTAATGATAAATTTTTAATTATCAAATCAGAATTTTTCGAACTCATATTACAATCATATTATTTGTTACTCTTACTAAATTTTACCTTTATATCTTCCGTATGTATAGATAGATAGGTAGGGATGGAAATTATAATAATCAAGAACAATCCCGCTAATCCTGCAGAAGAAAAGTTAGCCTCTTCTAATCCATCCCAGATAATAGTAGATAAGGTATGAAAATTTAACGGTGCTAAAACTAATGTGACTGGTAATTCTTTAGCAGTCAAAATAAATACATTTAAAAATCCTTTGATAATTCCTGGTCTATAAAGAGGTAAAAGTATTTTGTAAGAAGTCACAAATGGACTTTTACCTAAAGATTTAGAAGCAATACTATATCTTTCACCGACTAATTCAACCGATGTTCTGATAGGACTATAACCGGATGAAAAAAATAAAA
>Ga0209402_10001416_pt1 | contig 26259 bp, 27 predicted proteins | sample ArcticOcean_MG_C_3_FD_187437 | JGI IMG/M metagenome (GOLD analysis project Ga0209402, IMG submission 187437) | Marine microbial communities from western Arctic Ocean - ArcticOcean_MG_CB8_126 (SPAdes) (version 2) | ecosystem: Environmental > Aquatic > Marine > Oceanic | place: Arctic Ocean... | reverse complement strand
AATTCTATCAACTAATTGAATTCACCGACGACGTAGATTTGAACCTATAACTTCAAGAATGGCAAAACTTTTACAATATGTTCAGACCACATACGGCACATGATGGGAAAACACCTTATGAAATGCTTAGATTGAAGCTGAAAACTAATTAAAACTGTAAACCATAGTCCAAAATATCACAACCACCAATTTCATAAATTTTCCCTTTGGGAATGATTGGAAATATAATTTAAGGTAGCATAAAAATGCCATTGATGGAAATTTCATGTAGTGATACAGGAATTCTTGACTTCTGAATATCACCCGAATGAAGTCAACAATGTTTTATACCTTCATCTCAAACACTCAGCAAAACAATATCACCACCCGCAACTTGACACACGTCACGAATAACGCTATTTTCTATTTTCTATGTGCTTTGTGGAAATTATTGAATTTTAATGAATGAGAATTATTGGGATATTCAGAAAAATATTTGCAGCACTTCAGCCATCCCGTCGGGGTGGGAGAGTTTGATCCTTATGACGCAATCGGTCAGGTTGAACACGAGGGCGGAGGCTGTTTTGACAGGATCAAGCTGACGCTTATCATAAATGATGGTGAAGTTGCTGACCTGCGATTTAGGGCGAGGGCTTGCTCTGGCACTATAGCAGCCTGTTCTGCCTTGGTTGAGTACTCAGCTGGAAAATCGATCTCGGAGCTAATCGTCATGAAATCCGATGATCTTGCCAATGTTCTTGGAGGTATCCCCGAGAATAAACAGCATTCGGTTGAGCTTGCGATCAAAGCTCTATCAAGTGCATTAGATCAATACAAACGATCTGCTAAAAATAGACAAATGTCAGTTTGATTAAGCATTTTAAACAAATAATAATCAGGGAAGTCACTTGAAATTGAAAAGCACCATGGTCGTCTTTCTAAAGGAATTGCGCGACATCCTGCGTGACAGACGTACCATATTGTCGATGATCCTGTTCCCTGTGGCAATCTTTCCGTTAATTGGATTTGGCTCGGCGAAGTTTGCAATGATGCAAGCGAAGAAGATGCAGGCGAAAACTTCAAGCGTGGTGTGGATAGGCGAGGCTAATGTAAAATATCTCGCAGATCGAATCGGTGAAATTCCAGGTATAGACTTGATGAACCAAAAGTTAGACTCCACCCAAGCAGCAGAACTGTTAGACGAAAAATCTATCGAGGTGTTCGTTATTGTGCCTGCTGATTTTCAAGCTAGACTTGATGATATTACAGAAGGTAAAGCGGATGTAACTGTTCCTCAAATTAGGATATATCTAAAAGATTCTCGTACCCAGAGCCAGAGGGTACGCAGTAAAATCGTGGCAATGCTGAGCCAAGTCAGACAGGAAATTACAACCGCATATATGCAGGCTAATCAAATACCCATAGAGCTTATAAACCCCTTTACAATCGAATCTCACAACATTGCTTCACGTAAAGAGATGGGTGGGATGGTCATAGGGTCATTCCTGCCTTATGTAATAATCTTGATGTCACTTACAGGTGCCATGTATCCGGCAATCGATTTAACCGCTGGTGAAAAGGAGAGAGGCACGTTAGAAACCCTGCTCGTCGCTGGCGTGGATCGGATAGATATCGTCATCGGAAAATTTCTGACTGTTTTCACTACATCCGTAGTAACCGTAACATTGACGATTTGTAGTATGGCTGTTTCGGGCTATGTTGCACTAAAACAGGTTCCTGAATTTGGACAGGCGGTCGATCTTAGTCTGGGATTGTTTGAAGTTATGATTATGATTCTTGCCATGATCCCGCTGTCAGCAATTTTTTCTTCATTGCTGATGACACTCTCGCTGTTTGCCAAAAGCTACCGCGAAGCTCAAACCTATATTTCGCCGCTGATGTTTATAGTCATTATACCAGCAATGTCATCCCTTATGCCAGACACAGAAGCCAGCCAAACAATGGCTTTTATACCAATCGCAAATGTTTCTATTATGCTAAAAGATGGACTTTCCGGCTCGTTTGACCTCGGTATTAGTGCAATCACGATGGGGGTCAATCTTTTGCTTGCAGTGGGCGGATTGATGTTGGTGCTAAGGATGTTCAAAAAAGAATCAGTGCTCTTTAAGGTTTGACCATTTGAATAAAATTGACTCTGTAGTTGGAAAAGATCAATCGGCGTTTGGCTTCTTGAGGGATACAGAATATCCGGTTTCACCAGTTCGGGTTGGAATCGTTGGTGTAACCGGCATAGTTGGTGGGAAGTTACTGGAAATCCTCAAAGAAGAGTCTTTTCCGATAAAGAAATTGCGCGTTTTTGCCTCTGCTAAATCCGAATCAACTTTTCTGGATTCGCCTTTCGGTGTCCTGCCTGTAGAAATATTAAATCCTCGGCAGGTGCCCGAACTTGATCTCGTCTTTATGGCTGCAGGCACGGCTATTGCCCGCAGTTGGGGATGGAGGTTCGCACGCCGAAAAACATTGGTTATAGACAAGAGTTCGTATTTCAGAGATAAATCATATGCACCTCTGGTAATCCCCGAAGTAAATGAGTCTGATTTGGATTCGTCTCAGTTCATCTATGCCAATCCAAATTGTGCAACTATTACTATCGTTCACGCCTTAAAACCTTTGCACGATCAATTTGAACTGCGGAGCTTTACAGCTGCAACCTACCAATCCGTTTCGGGTGCTGGTCTAAAGGGTGTACAGGCGTATGAAAATGAAATTAGTGGATCAAGTCTGGACTCATCTCCCTTTCCTGAGCGAATTATTGGGAACGTTATTCCTTGGATTGGCGATTCGGATGAGGCTACAAGTGATGAAGAGAAAAAGGTAATCAGTGAATCCAGAAAAATATTGAGCTTACCAAGATTGCCAATTCGGGTAACCTGTGTACGTGTGCCGGTTCTTACTGGGCACAGCGTGGCGATTAGCGCAGATTTTCGGAGGTCGGTTGATCTCGATAAAGCAAAAGAACTGCTCGCCAAATTTCCTGGCGTTGAGCTGATTGACAATCCGCACGATTCTGAGTTTCCAACTCCATTAAAGGCTATGGGTACTAACAAAACTTTTGTAGGGAGAGTCAGGCTCGACCGTGGTAAGCGTGGTTTGTCACTGTGGGTATCCTCTGACAATTTGCGTAAGGGTGCTGCATTCAATGCAGTACAGATAGCACAGAAATTGCTTCAACGTCGAAAATTTTAAGCTGCAGAAATATTAAGTAATGTTTTTATTTCCTTATCGTGACGAAAATAAGACTCGATCTTTTCCGCTAATAACTATCCTGTTTATTCTTTTCAATGCCTATTTGTTTTTCTCTACTTATTGGTCGGATAATTTTGCAAGTATCATTCCTCAGTATGGCTTTATACCAAAACATTTGTTGCTTAAACCAACAGGGCTCATTTCTTCGATGTTCCTACATGCGAATGTTCTCCATCTGGTAAGTAATATGTGGTTTTTGTGGTTGTTTGGTGACAATATTGAGGACGTATATGGCAAGATGCCCTATATAGTTTTGTATATCATTGCAGGAATAGCAGGCAATTTTGTGCATGGAATGGCGAGTCTTTTCCAATCTACAGTTCCGGTTATTGGTGCCTCTGGTGCGGTAGCGGGGATAATGGGGAGTTATTTGGTTAGGTTTCCCACAGCCAAAATCCGTACGATGTTTTTAATAATTATCATCCCTGTATTTGTCCGTATTCACGCCTTTTGGTTTCTCGGATTTTGGATGCTGTTTGAATTTGCCAAAGCCTTTATGAATCCCTTTGCTAATGTCTCACATTGGGCGCATGTTGGAGGATTTATGGTTGGTGTAATTTGGACATTTGGCAGACGAGACAAGTAAATTAATCATTAAATGAACTATACAGAAGCCATAGCATATCTAAATAGTTTTCTTAACTTTGAAAATTTACTCGACGCTCATTTTCATACCGGAAATAGAGATTTACAAAGATATAAATCACTCTTGACCAAGCTGGGAAGCCCACAGTCTGACTACCCTATTATTCACATTGCCGGTACCAAGGGTAAAGGGTCAACGGCAGCTATCCTTGAATCTATATTAGTAGAGAACGGATATAAAGTCGGGTTATATACCTCACCACATCTGATTTCCGTCCGAGAGCGAATTCGTATTAACATGCAAGTGATAAGTCAAGATATATTTGCTGATTTAATTTCACAAATATCAGATAGAGTGAAAAACTTAGAGCAGGACCAGACGGATTCCTTTAGAACCGTGTTTGAGCATTTGACTACGGCTGGGTTCCTATGTTTTGCCAACGAAAATGTCGATGTGGCTATTATTGAGACCGGTCTGGGCGGCAGATTGGATGCGACTAATATTGTAGATCCGATACTGAGTATATTGACACCGGTCGGCTTGGATCATATGGCAATTCTTGGCTCAACAGTTGAGGAGATTGCCTCTGATAAGGTTCACATTATCAAACAAAATGTTCCATCAGTTACAGCACCGCAAGTTCCATCGGTTACTAAAATCATTAAAGAACGTGCTGAATTAGTGAATTCAGAACTCAGTGTTGCTCATGGAGATAAGATGTTTACCAATGTAAGTCTTAAATCAAATTATATAGAATTTGATATGGAAAACGATGTTATCAAGGGCAGTGAAATAGCCTTGAACTTGAACGGTAGCTATCAGCTTAAAAATCTTTCGACAGCATTGTGCGCCTTGTCTGCGCTCAAGCTACAAGGATTTAAAATTGATAATCAAGCAACCATTGAAGCGCTTGGCAAGGTATGCTGGGATGGAAGATTTCAGCAGATAGACACAAACCCATTAGTTATCATCGATGGGGCGCACAATAATTTTGCGGTAGAAACTGTGATCAAATCTCTAAAGCAGCAATATCCTCAAATAGGATGGCGAATTGTGTTCAGCACTCTAAAGAATAAACCATGGGCTGAGATGCTCACTGCCTTGAATGAGCTGTCTTCTGATATTTATATTACACCGCTGCAATTTATAAAATCATTGGATACAACCACTGTTAAGACTGAAATAATTAGCATTGCTCCTTTAAGCAGGTTTTACAGAAACGCAGTTGAGGCTTTTAACGCTGCGCGCAAAGATTCCAAAGCAGATGAAGGAGTATTAGTTATCGGATCTCTATACTTAACTGGTGAAATTATGAGAATATATGCAAAATTACCGCCTCCAATATCAGATGGTAAGATAGATGATCGTATATGATGCATAACAGATTGCAGTGTCAGATGTATTTCACTATATTATTGCTTGAATTAAAGTAAATTATTGGACGGTGAAATTTGAGTATTTCTAAAATTCCACAGTTGCCAAAGGATGAAAAAGGCATAGACTCACTGGTAGATGCCTTTAGAAATTTCAACGAGACTGCTACCACTCTCACAGATTCGTATCGTCGCCTTGAAGCTCGAGTAGCTCAGCTAAACGAAGAGCTTGAGGCTAAGGATCAGGAGCTATATAGCAGGGTTCGTGAGCTTGACAGGATGTCGCGCAATTTCTCAGCACTGTTAGAGAGCGTTTCCTCTGGTGTAATCGTCATTGATCTGGATGGTAAAATTACCATGTTCAATCGTGTGGCTGGCGAAATCACCAAAATCAACCCATTGGATGCGATCAATAAAAACTATTCCGAAGTATTCGGTGATCAATCCGAAGAGACTGGTGCACTTTATACTCTAAAATTTGGTCCGGAGCTTAGAGGGGTAGAAAAAAAGCTACCAGACAATGAAATTATTGTCCAAGCTGGCACAACATGGGTGATGGATTCTTATGGTGAAAAGGTCGGCGTTATTGAGTACTTTGAGGATCTCTCGCACATACGTTATCTTGAAGATCGGGTTGAACATCAAAAAATGCTGTCTGCTCTTGGTGAAATGGCTGCTGCAGTTGCTCATGAATTGCGAAATCCTCTCTCTGGCATAGGCGGATTTGCTGCTTTGTTAAAGGAAGATTTGGCTGATGATAGCAATCAAGTAATATTGGTTGAGCGTATTATCCAGGGCGTACACGATTTAGACAGATTGGCAAGTAACTTATTATTGCTAACCAGCCATACAAAAATTAATCAGCAAAAAGTTGATATTCGTATAATGATGACTGAATTGATTGAATTTTTCAGATCAGAGGTCAGAAATTATGAACCCGCTGTAATTATAGATATTGAGCTGCCGGCAGAGGACATCCCATTCTCTGCAGATAAGGAATTGCTAAAGATGGCTCTAACTAATTTGGGACGAAATGCCATTCAATCCATACAAAATGGTGGTCGAGTAATATTGACTGTAAAGTGGCGATTAATGGCTAATAGAATAGACTTAATTGTTAGAGACAATGGCTCGGGAATTAATGATGAAGTAAAGGCAAAACTTTTCAATCCGTTTTTTACAACCCGTGCAGAGGGAACTGGGTTGGGACTGGCTCTGGTGAAAAAAGCAGTTGACTTTCATCGTGGCGAAATCAGTGTTGAGTCCGAAGTTGGGAAGGGTAGTACATTTACAATATCCCTGCCTATTAGAAATACGCTTGACAAAGTCGAACCGATCACCTAAAAGTGTTTACCCAATAATAATCAATTATATTTATACATAAATTTATTGAACTCTACCAACAGGTTCTCAAATAAACAGCGATTAATTATAAAATTATCAACTGTTATTGCACCGCTAATAATTCGATTACTCGGACGATTGTGCCGCTATACGGTTGAAAATGAGCATTTTTTTGATCGTGCTGTCGAGGATGGTAAGGGTGTTATTTTATCCATCTGGCATGGGCGAATGTTATTACTGATCTCGCATCATCGAAATAGCGGTATTGTAACCTTGGTCAGTAAAAGCTTTGATGGCGAATTGATTGCACAGATTGCCAACCGCCTTGGCATGTTTGCCCACAGAGGCTCTCCCAAAGAGGGTGGACAGGAGGGCTTTAAGCTAATGTTACGTGATTTACGGGACAAGAAAACTGTTGGCATGTTTCCTGACGGTCCTACGGGACCAATGCACATTGTTAGAGATGGGACATTACATCTCGCAAGACTTAGTGGGGCACCAATTGTTCCGGCTATCTTTTCGGCGAGACCTTGCTGGCGAGCCCAAAGCTGGGATAGATTCATGGTAATGAAACCATTTTCCAAGGGTATAATTAAATACGGAGAGCCCATTATTGTACCCCGCAAATTTACTGAAGATCAGGATATGGAATATTTTCGTGTTCTTATTCGTAGCCGGATGATAGATTTGGAGAACGAGTTAGACCACCGTGTTGGAAATTAACGCCAGATGTTCAAATAAAAATTAAACCTAACCCCTGGCTATTCCCCTTGAGCATCCCATATCAAGCTGCTGTTCAGCTTAGAAATCATGCCTATGACCATAATGTAATATCTGCGGAAGGCGTCGATGCTCCGGTTATAAGTGTTGGAAACATCAGCGTTGGAGGCACGGGAAAGACTCCATTTGTACTGCTTTTACTGGAATTACTACATAACCTTAACCTTCCAAGGAAGGGCAGAAGCGCGGTGATAAGTCGGGGATACGGGGGTAAAGCCAAAACAACTACTGTTGTATCTGATGGCAAACGAATATTAGAGACTGCCGAATTCGCTGGTGATGAGCCGGTTATGATTGCTGAATCTGCAAAGGGATCAATCGTAGTGGTGGACCCCAAGCGGGTCAGGGGAGCAAAATTTGCTGTCGAGGCACTAAAAGCAGGAGTCTTAGTACTCGATGATGGCTTTCAGCATCGAAAACTTAAGCGTGATCTTGATATTGTGATGTTGGATGGGAAAAATCCACTGGGAAGTAAAAGACTACTCCCAGCAGGATTCTTGAGGGAGCCACCCAGTTCGCTTAAACGAGCAGATTTAATTGTTCTCGCCAATCCTTCAGGGACAGTTGATGACCTAATTGTGAGGGCGGAAAAGCTTGAGGTCTTGATCGGAAAGCCTGTTATTGTGACCCAACAGGTACCTCAATATTGGAAAAGAGCGGGGCATAATGAACTTATGGGGATTGAAGAGGGAGAGGGTAGAAAAGTATTAGCATTTTCTGGGATTGCTCGACCTGAAGGATTTTTTGAAAGCCTGACCGAGTTGGGGGTTGTTTTGGCTGGTAAAACGGCTTTGCCGGATCACTGTCGCTACCAAAAAAAAGTGATTGAAAGGATTTCTAAAGAATTTAGCAGTATAAAAGCTGAATGGTTAGTTACGACTGCTAAAGATGGTGTGAAATTACCATCTTTATTTTGCTTATTACCTATTTATCAACTATTTATGCGTACATACATTTTGATTGGACAGGAAAGACTTGAAAAATCGTTAGTTAAATTATTCTCGGATTATGATAAATAGAATGAATTAATTGAAATATGTCGTTGTAAAGATATAATTAAATTACTATCTTGTTGTGCTAATTCAAGAATTTATCATGGAAAAATTACAAAATGCTAAAACCGCGAAAACGGTTAGTAAAATCTAAACTTAAAGAAGACAAACTGGTTACCTTTACAGTTAATACGCAAATGTTTGTCAATAAAAATTCTAAAATGCTCGGCATTGGAATTGGTGCTGTTGTAGTTATTATTATTGCAGTCAGCTTTTTTAATATGTCGAGTAACTCTGCTGAAATCCAGTCAACTTTTGATGAGATGATGGCTCGAGATGCTTATGCACGTGGAGAATTTGACGAAACATTAACTCGAATTGATGGTATTTTAGAAGAATACAGCAGTACAAATTCTGCTGCTTCTGCACTAATGTTGAGGGGACGTATATATCAACAAAGTGGTGATGTTTCCGCTGCAGAAGAGGCATATGCTGAAGTAGTTCGTAAACACTCCAGTGAGGAATACCTCAGCTTCGGTGCAAATGTTTCCCTTGCGATTATCGCACATGGCAGAGAAGATTACTCTTTGGCAGCAGATAAGTATATTGATGCGGTCAATAAGAATCCAGGACATTTTAACGCTGCTGTCGCTTTGCTCGAGGCAGGAATTTGCCTTGAGAAGGTCTCAAAATATGAAGAGGCTAAGCGAACATATTTAAGAATTTTAAAGAGCTATCTGAAATCTCGATCTGCTGATAAAGCACGCAATAATTTAGCAGAATTAGAATTCATGGGCTAATTTTCTTGCAATAAATCTGTAGAAAATGTATATTTGCATGATTGAGTGGACGTGTGTCCACTCTTTGTGTATCAAGGTGTGAATAATATGTCAATTACGAAAGACCGGATAGAGGCTTTAATTACTGACTCATTAGAAAGTTATAATGCGGTAATGGTACAAGCACAAATATCGGGCAACCCTCGAAAACCCATGGTTCAACTATTTATCGACTGCAAAGATGAGCCAATGACAATAAATAAATGTGCCACTATAGCTCGTGATATTCGTGATGTATTAAGTTTGCAGGATGACATTCCGCGTGACTATCGACTCGAAGTATCATCGCCAGGAATTGATTGGCCTCTAAGTGAGCTGTGGCAGTTTAAGAAAAACATCGGCAGGCAAGTCCAGATTACCGTGGATAACAAAGATGTGATCGGTTCAATAATGGGGGTATCAGATGATGATATTATTGACATTCAGATTGAAGGTATGGTGAAGGAATTTAAGCTTGAATCATTAATCGGAACACATATAGTTGTGGGGATTAAATGATCAACAAATCGATATAGGAACGAATTGAAACACGAAATCGTTGATGCAGTATCCCAGATCCTGAAGGATAAGGGGATTGATCGTGAAACATTTCAGGAGATTATAGAATCAGTATTTTTTTCGATGATATCCAGGAAGTATGGGGACTCGGAAAATTTTGAGGTGATATTTAACTCCGATAAGGGCGATATTGAAATACAATGTCTTAAGGATGTTGTTGAAGATGGGCAGGTAGAAAATTCTGTCACTGAGATTTCATTGGCCGAAGCATTAAAATATGATTCTTATGCTGAAGTTGGTGAAGAAACCATGATTATGGTTGACTATGAAAAGGAATTTGGAAGACGAATAATTATTTCAGCAAAGCAGCACTTGATTCAGAAATTGCGGGATATAGAAAAGGACAATCTTTATCAGGAATATAGCCAACGGATAGGCGAAATAATTATTGGCGACATACACCAAATTAATCGCTATGAAATAAAAATTAATATCGACAAAACAGAAGTTATCATGCCACGGGGTGAACAAGTTTTCAGTGAGCGATATCGTCGAGGTGATACTGTTAAAGCTATTGTTCTCGAAGTCGCTAAAACTAATCGCGAACCTGCGATTATTGTATCACGAAAAAGTGCAAATTTTGTACGCAGATTATTCGAACTTGAAGTTCCCGAAATATACGATGGTATTGTCGAGATTAAAGCTATTGCACGTGAAGCAGGTGACCGGACAAAGCTTGCTGTCGATACCAATGATAAGCGCGTAGATCCGGTTGGGGCGTGTGTTGGAATGAAGGGTGTCAGGATTCAGGCTATAGTCAAAGAGCTTAATAGAGAGCGAGTTGATGTAATGTACTGGACACCAGAGCCGAGCTTATTGGTCAGGCGTGCTATAGCACCAGTGATTCCATTGGAGCTAATTTTTGATGAACAGGAAAAGAAAGTTACTGTGATTGTTCCAGATGATCAGATGCCACAGGTTCTTGGACGCAGAGGGCAAAATTTGAGAATATCATCTGAAATTTCTGGGTACAAAATTGAACCAATCAGAGCAAGTGAGTATTATCAAGAGGAACTCAATCTGAATGAAATTGAAGACTTATCTGAAGATCACCTTAAAATTCTTAATGAAGGTGGATACGAAACTGCAGAGGATGTTCTAAACGAAGATTTAGAGGTGCTGAAAGATTTAAATCTCGAGGATAATGAATTAAATAGCATACTTGAGGCATTAAATAATTACTTTGAAGAAGAGGAGGAGGGAGTGCTTTAATTGCGTCTGCAATAAAAGTATGAAACTGCTATATGGTTAAAGAACCGGAAACAAAGAAAGCACAAAAGAAAACTCGAATCTTTCAGTTAGCTAAAGAACTAAAAATTCAAACTCCCAATATAGTTGAATTTCTCGAATCCAAGGGCTTTGATGTCGGGCGTAAGCAAATGCAACCAGTTGATGACGACATGTACCTCGCTCTGTTACAAAAATTTGATAAAGCAAGGTATGCACAATATCAGTTTGAACATTCAACGGATCCTGAAGCCATCCAGAAACGTGATTCCGAAAGACTTAGGAAAGAGGAAAAGGAAAAATTATTAGCTGCAAAGCCAATAAATGTTCCTAAGCCGGAGGAGTCATCCACTAAGAAAATAGAATTACCACAATTTAAAGATTATGTCGTTGAAGCAATGTCTGAATTTGATGTTAAATCGCCTGAGCCAAAGCCAGATGGCATTGATGATGCTAAATTGTTTGGTGATGTTGATGGAAAAGATGAAATTGAAGTTAAGGCTACAGAAATTCCACTTCCTGTTATTGAAAAGAAAGAGAAACCAGACGAAAAGTCTTCTTTGAAAAATAAATTTGCAGAATTGGGTCTATCTGAAATTGAGGAAACAGATAAAGAGGATTCTCCTGAAGACGCAATTGATTTAGATAAATTAGCGGCGAATATCAAGAAAAAAATTGAATTACCGATATTTACTCCACTTAAGATTATCGAAAAAGCCAAAAAAAATATTGTTGTAGATCCTGAAGTAACACATGACATAGAGTCGAAGCCCAAGTCGGAAGAGAAAAAATCAGCCGAGGATTCAAAATCGACTAGTGGGACAAAAACTGGGAAGAGACGACTTAAGCGTAAGAAAATTCCTAATGAAGCAGACAAAGCAGGTGAATCACTCAAGGCTGACAAGGCTGACAATGGATCTGATTTTAGAAAAGAACTCAATCGCTTAGATCGCCAGAGACAGTCAGATCGAAAAGGTGCAGCCCCAAATGTAAAATGGCAAGGCAAGGAAAAGCCAAAAGAAGCTGCCCCTGCAGAAAAGACGGGACGTAAGCGACGAAGGTTGAAGGTGAGTGAAGTGGATGTTGATGCATCGATTAAAGAAACATTAGCGAAAATTGAAGGTCGTGGCAAGGGTCGCAAGAAAGTTGGATCTGCAAAAGATGCGAATGTTGATTCTACTGATTTTGGAGTACTCAAAGTACCTGAATATTTGACAACTCAAGAACTTGCAATCCTGATGGATGTACCTTATCAAGGTCTTATACAAAAGTGTATTGAGATGGGAATGATCATTTCTATTAATCAAAGATTAGATAAAGATCTAATGGAACTTTTAGCTTCAGAATTTGAAATAGAAATAGAATTTACGCAGGATGCTGAGGAGGAAGAGGCTGAGGTAGATGACGATTCAGGTGATCTTACGAAAAGATCTCCTGTCGTTACTATTATGGGGCATGTTGATCATGGAAAAACTACATTACTTGACCACCTTAGAAACAGTAGCATTGCTAAGGCTGAAGTAGGTGGGATAACTCAGCATATTGGTGCATACGAGGTTGTGTATAAAGACGAAAAAATCACCTTTTTAGACACACCGGGCCATGAGGCATTTACAGCGATGCGAGCGAGAGGTGCTCAAATAACAGATATAGTTGTTCTTGTAGTTGCGGCAGATGACAGAGTTATGCCTCAAACAATTGAAGCTATCGACCATGCAAGATCTGCGGGAACACCAATAGTTGTGGCGGTAAACAAAGTGGATAAGCCTGCAGCAGACCCCGAAAAAATTTATAAACAGCTTGCTGATAACAATATATTAGTCGAAAAATGGAGCGGTAAAGTTCAGTCTGCGGAAATTTCGGCTAAGCACGGGCAGGGTATTGATGATTTATTAGCAGAGATCCTTGTAACTGCAGAAGTGTTAGAATTAAAAGCAAATCCCAATAAACGTTCTTGGGGTGTGGTAATTGAGTCACGGTTGGATAGAGGTCTTGGAGCTGTCGCTACAATTTTAGTGCAAAATGGGACACTGAAGATTGGGGACCCAGTTGTAGTTGGGAATAGCTACGGTAAAGTACGTTCACTTTACAATGAATATACTGAAAAAATAAAATTTGCGGGACCATCCACACCGGTACAGGTTGTTGGCTTTAATGGTGTACCGCAAGCGGGTGATCGAGTTATTGGCTATGAGTCGGAAAAGGAAGCTAAAGAGACAAGTCAAAAAAGACAACGTCAGCTTCGTGAAGTTTCGGCGAGGAAAATTAAAACTCTTACGCTTGAACAAGCAAGTATGAGAATGAAGGAAGATGATCTAAGTGACCTGCCATTATTGATAAAAGGTGATGTGCATGGCTCAATCGAAGTGCTATCAGATGCTCTGATGAAGCTTTCCACTGACGAAGTGAAGGTCAATATTGTGTTGAAGGGTGTTGGTGGAATCACGGAGTCAGACGTCCTTCTTGCTGCTGCATCAGAAGCGATCATAATTGGGTTCCACGTTCACCCCAATGTACAAGCGCGTGAACTGGCTCGACGAGAGCATGTTGAAATACGCTTATATCGAATTATTCATGAAGTAGTCGATGAAATTCATAGCTCACTCGAAGGAATGCTTGCTCCCACAGTGGAAGAGCGAACACTTGGCAGCCTTGAAATCAGACAGACCTTTAAGGTTAGTCGAATGGGTACTATTGCTGGCAGCTATGTTGTGAGTGGGAAAATAGGACGGAAAAATAAAGTTAGAATCATTAGGGATAGCATTGAAATATGGTCAGGCAATTTGTCCAGCCTGAAGAGATTCAAGGATGATGTGCGAGAGGTAACCACTGGGTTTGAATGTGGATTGCTGTTTGATGGATTTCGTGATGCCAGAGTAGGTGATATGGTTGAAGTATTTGAAAACTATGAAGTTCAGCGTAAACTTGAAGCCACTTAGAAATGATAAATGTCACTTGGATATACAATCACGATATGTCAGCAATTAGTAATACTATTGTTAAGATTCGATAATGCCTTCTCCGAGATTACGTCGTGTAGGCGAGCTTATCAAGCGAGAGCTTGCAATCTATCTAACGACTCGTGCTCGTTCGTTTAATTCGTACCTATTTACGGTGACAGACGTAGTTCCTGCTCGCGATTTACGCAGTGCTACTGTTTGGGTGAGCATATACGGTGGTGATGCCAGTCAAGTTAAGGGATTGGATTTGCTTAAAATAAAATCTAAGGAAATAAGATTTGAATTAGCAAATCGTATATATTTAAAGCGGATGCCGTCGTTGTTTTTCAAGTTAGATGATTCTCTGGACAGAGCTGATAAAATAGATAAAACTTTAATGTCCACGGGACATTTTGTTTCACCAAGAGTAAATGACACTGAAGACGATGAATAAGCAGACAGAACAAGTTTATTCATATATCAACTCAGAGGGAAAGATTCTGGTTGTTTCTCACTTTTCTCCAGATGGAGATGCAATCGGCAGTCTTTTGGCATTTGGAGGTATTCTTGAGCAATTTGGTAAAGAACATGATCTTGCAATAGACGATCATTGCCCGGAAAAATATAATTTTATGCCTGGGTTCGATAAAATTAGAAATTTGAAGTCAGACCCTATAACAGCAGTTTATGACAAAGTAGTGATACTTGATGCGGGTTCAATGACAAGAATTGGCTCAGCCAAATTAGGTATTGATGAACATACGACGATTATGAATATCGACCATCACTTTACAGGTGACTTATACGGCAAATTAAATATTGTAGATCCGGATGCATGTGCAACCGCAGTCATATTGTATGATCTGTGCCTGAACTTGGAGATAGAAATATCACCTCAAATTGCGTATGGAATTTATGTGGGAATATTGACAGATACCGGCAGGTTTCGATATTCAAACACAACCTCTAAAGCACTCTGCATCTGTAGTGAAATGATCGCAAAGGGTGTTGCCCCCGGAATGGTTGTAGATAAGCTGTACTTTAACATATCTACAAAGGTGGTATCATCAATTGCTTGGGGATTGTCCAAAATGGAAATACATTGCAACGGTTTAGTGTCAATAATTCACCTTGACCAAAAACATTATGTTCCTGATGTTGAGAGCTTAGTTGATTTTGGATTATCCGTAAAGGGAGTGGTACTCTCTGCATTTATATCAGAAATGGATAAAAATCAATTCAAAGTTTCACTAAGATCAAGATGTGATGTTGATGTAAGTGCTGTTGCAAAGCTATTTGGGGGTGGTGGGCATCAAAAAGCATCTGGATTTAGGATAAGCGGTATATATGCGGATGCAAAGCCTAAGATTATTGACGAATTACAGTTTGCTATTAATCAAATTAATAATGTTCAATCTGATTTAGAAAGAGTCGAGAATGTTAAAAATTACGCGTATCAAGTTGACAAGGATATTAATCATTGATCGCTGATACAACGGTCATATCGCCCTATGATGGTCAGGTAATATCATTAAATAAGCCGATAGGTATCACTTCATTTGATGCTGTAAGCCGGATAAGACATATTACAGGCATTCGCAAAGTAGGTCATGCGGGGACGCTCGATCCATTTGCCGAAGGATTATTACTGGTGGGGATAGGAAGGGCTGCAACTAAAAGGCTACCAGAATTCCTGATGCTGGAAAAAGAATATATCGGCAGGGTTGTTCTTGGGGTGGTGACAGATAGCCTTGATCTAACTGGAAAGGTCGTTGAAACGAACAGCTTTGAAATGCCGGATGAAGTTGAAATCAAAGCTGTATTAGATCAGTTTATTGGAGAGATTGAGCAGCTTCCACCGATGTTTTCTGCGGTGAAAATCAATGGAAGAAGATTATACCGATCTGCACGTCAAGGAATTGAAGTCGAACGGATAAAAAGAAAAGTTAAAATAAATTTGTTAGAGTTGACTAAGATAACACCTGATGGATTTGAGATGAGGGTTGTATGCTCAAAGGGCACTTATATTAGAGCGCTTGCTGATGATATAGGTCGAAAACTTGGCATGGGTGCTCACCTCGGAAGTCTAATCAGGACTCGTATTGGTAATTTTTGTTTGGAAGAAGCAACTACGATTAGCGAGTTTGCTCTTTCTGTAACTAAAACCGGAAGAAATGCAAGATGGAATTAGTTAGAGGTATGGAATTAGTTAGAGGTTTAGATAATATTACGCGCGACCCCAACGCATCATTGACAATTGGATCATTTGATGGATTACATTTGGGGCATCAGCGAATTCTTCAGCAAATGAGGAAGTTGGAATATCCAATCACTGTACTAACATTTGATCCACATCCACAATCCGTAGTAAGATCGGATAAAAAGGCTCCGCCATTACTTACGAGCTTTGAGGAGAGGTTGGAACTATATGAAAGATTCGGTGTGACATATTTGATCGTACTGACTTTCGATGAACAATTTGCAAAGCTTAGTCCAGAAGAATTTATTGAAGATATAGTGGTAAAGAAAATTGGATTGGGAAATATTTTTATTGGTCCGCGTCATCGTTTTGGGTCGAACCGTAAAGGTAATGTAGAGCTACTGCGAAAAATGGGCAGATCCCTTGACTTTAAAACCAATATAGTAAATCCTGTCAATCGCTTCGGTGAGATTATTTCCAGCAGCCGAATCCGTCGTCTGATTCAAGAGGGCGATGCCCTCACCGCATGGCGGTGCTTGGGACGACCATATTATCTTGATGGTACCGTGGTGAAGGGCGATGGAAGGGGCAAAAGGCTGGGCTTTCCATCTGCCAATCTTGAAATAACCGATCCAAATAAAATTGAAGCTCCACACGGAATTTATGCGACAGTTACAGAGGTTAATGGAGTTAGGTTGCCATCAGTAAGTCATTTTGGTCCCCGCCCAACTTTTATTGGTGCAAAACCTTCAATCGAAACTCATATATTAGGTTTTAACAAAGATATTTACGGAATGAGAATTCGAGTTGGATTAATCGATCTGGTCAGGGAAATAAAAACATTTACTTCTGCAGAAAGTCTTGTGGAGCAACTGCATGTAGATGCACGTACTGCATTACAACGATTAGCCGAATTAGGGTTTGGGAAAAGAGCCAGACTTAGAATACAGAGATACGGCAAAGTCCTTCACTGAACATAAAAATTATTTACTAAAATAAATACTCTTTTTAAAGAGTCAAAACTTGAAATGGAGCTATAATGAACAGCCAGCTTATGGATAATCCCAGCTTAGCGGCTAAATTCGGTAAGAACGATAAAGATACTGGAACTACTGAGGTTCAAGTTGCAATACTATCCGAACGTATCGCATATTTGACAGATCATTTTAAAACAAATCCCAAAGACCATCATGGTCGGCGTGGCTTACTAAAAATAGTTGGTCGTCGCAAGAGACTTTTGAAATATCTGAACGCCTGTAGCCCAGCACGTTATCGTGAACTTATTGAGCAACTTGGACTGCGTAGATAAGCATGTCTAATTATCGCAGAGCGATAAAACAGCCTCTGCAAACCTAAATCACAGAAATACATCCCATAAAAAATGGGATAACACACATCAGATTATAAATCTGAAATTGACGAAAAGGACTTTCTTGGGAGAATTAAAAATTGTCTAAAACTTATGAAATGGAATTTGGTGGTCGTAACCTAAAGGTTATTATCGGAAAAATAGCCCGTCAAGCTGACGGTGCTGCTTGGGTGCAATATGGAGATACAGTGCTGCATGTTGCCGCTGTGTCATCACCAGATTATCGTGCAGATATGAACTTTCTGCCATTAACGGTAGATTACCGTGAAAAATTTTATGCTGCTGGTAGAATCCCGGGTGGATTCTTTAAAAGAGAAGCCAGACCGCATGAAAATGAAATTATTAGTGCAAGGTTGATAGACCGCACGATCCGTCCACTGTTTCCAAAGAAATATTACTATGAAACTCAGGTCATGGCGGTTGTATTGTCATTTGATGCAGACAATGATCCATCAATGCTGGGACCACTTGGAGCATCGTTAGCACTGAATGTATCAAATATACCACTGAGCGAGATTGTTGCTGCCGTAAGGGTCGCATTAATTGATGGTGAATATATTGTTAATCCCTCTGTTGAACAGATGGAAAGATCACGACTTGATTTGGTAGTTGCCGGGCACGAGAAAGCATTGACAATGGTTGAGGGTCATGCTGAAGAAGTTTCTGATAAAGAGCTGATTGATGGTCTTGAATTCGGGCATAATTGCATAAAGCAATTGGTCGAGTTCCAACGAACCATTATAGAAAATCACACGGTACCAACACGTGAGTTCAAAATTGAAGAAAAAGATGAAGAATTAATCGCTAACATAGAGCGAGATGCACTTGAAACAGTAAACAAGATTGCTCGTGAAGTTGATAAATCTACCAGAAAAAGTTTACGTCGTGAACTTGTAGAGAAGTTATCGACTGAACTTGATCCAGACGAAGACAAAGATAAAATTGTCGCAATAAAAGAAACTGTTGGCGATCTGCTAAAAAAGGTAGTTCGCGAAAGAGTTCTTACTGAAAATATTCGCCTGGATGGACGTAGTGATACTGATATACGTGACATTGAATGTGAATTAGGCTTATTGCCTCGCGTTCATGGCTCGGCAATATTTACGCGTGGTCAAACTCAGGCTCTCGTCACAGTCACGCTTGGAACTAAGCTCGATGAGCAAAGAATTGATTCACTCGGCGAAGAAGGCTATAGAAAATACATGCTTCATTACAATTTCCCTCCTTATTGCACAGGTGAAGTTAAAAGAGTAATGGGCGTCTCACGTCGCGAAGTAGGTCATGGCAAGCTTGGTGAAAACGCGATTCAAGCAGTATTACCTGATTGGGATGGGTTCCCCTATACAATCAGGATTGTATCCGAAATTATGGAGTCCAATGGCTCATCATCGATGGCAAGTATCTGTGGTGGTTCTCTAGCGTTGATGGACGCTGGCGTCCCAATTAAAAAAGCTGTTGCAGGAATTGCTATGGGCTTGATAAAGGGTGAAGGTGATGATAACTTCAAAATCTTGACTGACATTCTTGGCGACGAGGATGCTTTGGGTGATATGGACTTTAAGGTTGCTGGAACACGTGATGGAATTACTGCTTTCCAGATGGACATTAAGATTGCAGGTATATCTGCAGACCTGATGGCGAAAGCACTCGTTCAGGCACGTGATGCCCGACATCATATTCTGGACATCATGGACAAAGCACGTGAAGTACCACGAGAGAGCCTATCTGATTTTGCCCCTAAATTTATCGTGATGAAAATTCCTGTTGACAGGATTGGAACATTGATCGGACCGGGTGGTAAGATGATTCGCGAAATAATCAGTGAAACGGGTGCTACAATTGATGTTGAGGATGATGGTACTGTCAGAATCGGAGCATCAGATCAAGAGTCTGGCGATGCTGCACACCAATGGATCAAAGACATTACCCAGGTTCCTGAAGAGGGCAAAGAGTACGAAGGCACAGTTAAGAAGTTAATGAATTTCGGTGCATTTGTCGAAATCCTTCCTGGCACAGAGGGTCTGTTGCATGTTTCACAAATAGATCATCACCGAGTTGAAAACGTGGAGGATTACCTTCAAGTAGGCGACAAGGTAAAGGTCAAACTGCTGAAAATTGACAACGCAGGCAAATTAGATCTTTCACGCAAAGCGTTATTGCCGGGTGGTTCTGGCGATGATGATCGTGACCGAGATCGTGGCAGAGGAAGAGATTCCGGTGGTCGTGGTGGCGGAAGATCCGGCGGTGGCGGTAGCAGAGACCGCGGTGGTCGTAGGTAATACTTAGTCGCAAGTCACAAGTCTAAAGTCGCAAGTGTAAGATCATAATGGGCTTTGACCGAATTGAAGATATTGAAGTTTGGCAGCGTGGTTGTCGGTTAGCTGTCGATGTGTACTCAATGTCAAAGGCAGGGTTACTTTCTAAGGATTATGGGTTACGAGATCAAATTCGGCGAGCGGCTGTCTCAATATCGTCAAATATCGCTGAGGGATATGCGAGAGAGTCAGACAAGGAATTTGCTCGGTTTCTGTATATTGCTAAGGGATCTTGTGGTGAATTGCGAACTCAGTTATACATTGCAAAAGCATTGAACTATATATCTAATACGGATTCAGATAAGTTAATATTGGAATGTAAGGAAATATCATCCATGTTAGCAGGCTTAATAAAATACCTAAGAGGAAATAAATGATCTTAAGACTTTTGTATTTTGACTTGGGACTTGCGATTTGTGACTTTGGACTTTTGACTTGAAGACAGGCTATCAAAAAACCGTACTCGATAACGGAGTACGGATAGTAACCGACAGTATCCCGCATGTGCGCTCACTCGCAATCGGCTTCTGGTTTGACACCGGAAGCCGCGATGAGCCCGCTGAGCTTGCTGGGATTGCTCATTTTCTTGAGCACATGAATTTTAAGGGTACCAAGCGTCGATCTGCTGCGAAAATTGCCCGCGAAATCGAAGGTAAAGGCGGAAATTTGAACGCCTTTACCTCCAAAGAATTGACCTGCTATCATGCCCACGTGACCGATGATCATCTTGCTACTTCAGTTGATCTTCTTGCTGATATAACCGGAAATTCGGTCTTCGACAAGAGCGAAATGGAGTTAGAGCGCAGCGTGATCCTCGAGGAGCTAAAAAGTGTCGAAGACACTCCTGATGAACTAATATTTGAACACTTCGTTGATCAAGTTTTTGATCCCCATTCACTTGGCAGACCCATAATAGGAACTCGCGAGACAATTTCTAACATAATGCCGGATAATTTACACGATTATATCAGCGGTTATTATGGCGGATCTGGCTTAGTTATCGCCGCGGCAGGAAACTTGGATCATGATCGAATAGTGAGATTACTCAGTAAGAGATTGTCAACAGATACCTTTCATCAAGTCAAAAGAACCGCACCAACAAGAAACGGTGCTGGATTCACCCGGAAGGATTTTCACACTACCACACAGCAGACTCACATTGCGTTCGGTTGCATGGGATTGGATTATGCCAATTCGCAAAAGTATGCCCTGTTGATTCTGGTTACGCTGCTCGGTGGTGGCATGAGTTCACGCCTGTTCCAGCAAATACGAGAAAAACACGGAATGGCATACACTGTTTACGCATTTATGGAATCATATCGCGACACAGGTCTATTTGGTATTTATGCTGGTACTCTACCCGAAAAGGCTGAGAAGGCATTGGGAATGATTAATAAGGAAATTCGAAAGATCACTCGAACTCCGGTTTCACAACGAGAATTAAATCGGACCAAAGACCAGCTGAAGGGAAACCTTAAACTTGGGTTGGAATCTCCATCAAGCAGAATGCATAGGCTCGCCAAGATGGAGTTGTTTATGCAAAAGTGGGTTGAAATTGACGAAATTATCGCAAAAATTGATGCTGTGACCTCTGAAGATATCGTTGCGGTTGCAAATCGTCTGTTTGTAGAACAGGACACCTGTGTTACTGTCCTGAATCCGAATTGAATTAATGGGGAAATATAAAATATGGATCAATCAAGGGAAATAACTCCTTCGCATCGCACGGAAAATATTAAATATGCCGTTCGTGATATTGTTGTGCTTGCTAAACAGGCGGAAAAAAGAGGCAAAAAACTTCTCTATTTAAATATTGGCGACCCCAATCAATTCGATTTTGCTACCCCAAATCATTTCGTCGAAGCAATGTGCGAAGCACTAAAAATTAATCTTAATGGATATGCTCCCTCTTCAGGAATTAAGACTGCTGTTGACGCAGTTGAGCGTGAAGCGCAATCCAAGAGTATCACCAACATAAACGACATTTTTATTACCAACGGTGCTAGCGAAGCGATTGAGCTGTGTCTGACTTCTTTGGTAAACAGCGGTGAGAATGTACTCACACCTTCACCTGGCTATCCGCTTTACACAGCTATCATATCGCGATTGGAAGCGGAAGAAAATCCGTATTATCTCGATGAGGCGAATGATTGGCAGCCTGATATTGCTGATATTGAGCGAAAGATTAATGATAAAACCCGCGCAATTATCCTGATTAACCCAAATAACCCAACAGGATCAAATTGTTCCAGGCAAACCCTGATTGACCTCATAGCTGTAGCGAAACGACATGATCTGATCATTTTTGCCGACGAGATTTATGACAAACTACTGATGGACAACTGCATACACATTTCAATAGCATCACTGGATAATGACATCCCAATGATAACATTTGGTGGGATATCTAAAAATTATTTTGGACCAGGATTAAGGTTAGGTTGGGGAATTGTAAGTGGGAATAGCTCCCGATTGAAAAATTATGTAGAAGCAGTAAACAAATTGCTACGAGCTCGACTCTGTGCCAACCATCCGCTTCAACACGGTATTGTTCATGCGTTGGAAGGACCTCAAGATCACATTGGAGCTGCCATAGAAAAGCTTACCAGACGCCGTGACATGACATATGAAATGCTAAATGCCATTGACGGCATTTCTTGTGTTAAACCTGGAGGTGCATTTTACGCCTTTCCACGCTTATGTGATGGGTGGGACGATTATAAGTTCGTTACAGGATTGATCGAGGAAACCGGAGTGGTAACAGTTCCGGGCAGTGGTTTTGGACAGCTTCCTGGAACGGGACATTTTAGAGTGGTATATTTGCCACAGGATGATATTCTTGAAAAAGCCTATAACGAAATAAACCGATATACCAAGATGTTTGCTGAGAAGAATTCTTGAGCATAGCAAACTGAAAGCAAAAATTAAAGTATTTTCGCATGGTGAAGGCTTGCCCTTGCCCGCCATCGTTTCGGCCGGATCAGCAGGTTACGACATATATGCGGCTATAGACGAAGATGTAAACATTAGTGCATGGAACAGGTTGATTGTTCCAACTGGCATTTCAATTTCATTACCAACAGGCTATGAAGCCCAAATCAGGCCCCGCAGTGGATTAGCTTTTAAGAATGGTATAACAATTATAAATACACCCGGAACAATCGACAGCGACTTTACGGGTGAAATAAAAGTTTGTCTGATAAATTTATCGGATTCGGATTACAAAATAACTCGCGGAATGCGGATTGCTCAGATGGTCGTTTCTAAATATGAAAGCATTGAATGGATTCAAACCGATAAGTTAGAGTTGACAGATAGGGGTGAGGGTGGATTCGGGCATACAGGAACCTGAATGCCCACTGTCAGCCATCCACGACTGAAAAGAAATTTAAATTACAACTGATTATCAAACATTAAACCTGATATTCATCACGTCGCCTTCTGCAATAAGATAATTTTTCCCCTCAACGCGCAGTTTACCTTGATCTCGTAGGGCAGCAAACGATCCTACATCGACGAGTTCTTTCCAGTTGTATATTTCAGCACGAATAAAACCTCGAGCTATATCGTCATGGATTTTTCCAGCGGCATGTACAGCAGTGGATCCTGCGGTCGTAGCCCATGCACGAGCTTCTTTTGGTCCCGCGGTCAGGAATGTTACGAGTCCAAGCATTGTGAATGTGGCATCCACAACTCTTTCAAGTGCTGATTGTTTAAATCCAAGCTCCTCAAGAAAAGGTGCTCTATCCTCAGGGTCAAGCAATGCGATCTCTGACTCCACACTTACTGCAACCCCAACCGTATCTACATTGTCCGAACTTAATTCGCAATTATCAAGAAAGTCAGAAACTCGTTTCTCAGCATCGGGTGCTGTGTCCTCATCAAGGTTTAAGACAATCATCAACGGCTTCAGGCTCAACAAAGAATAACCCTTTAAGAGCTGAAGTTCATTTTCAGAGAATTCATAATCTCGCAGATGATTACCATCGGAAAGATAACCAATGCAACGCTCTAACAGCACTATCTCGCGCTTTCCCTCTGCTTCGTTTATTTTCGATATTTTATTAAGCCTTCGCTCAAGCAAATCCAAATCATTAACTAGGAATTCTAACATAGCTTCAGAAAAGTCCCGCTCAGCATCAACGCTACCCTGTGGATGCGACACTGTTGGATTTTGGAAGTCTCTGATAACCAGCCCGAGAACATCCACTGTTCGAAGCTCAGCAAGATATTTTGGCGGATAGGGTTGACTTGAACCAGGTTCAGCACTGAATCCGGGGATATCAATATATTCAACTGTTGCGTAAATAATTTTTTTTGAATCCCACACTTTGGCAAGCTGTTCTAATCGGTTATCGATGAGCTGTGCCACACCTCTTCGTGGGTCTTTACGACCTATTGCAGAAGTATCTTCAATCAATCCGGTTAGTAAATTAAAAAGGGTCGATTTACCTGATTGTGGTGGACCAATAATGCCACAAATCATGTGTTGTTTCCTGTTATTTTAGTTAATTAATAGTTTTTAAAATGATTAAAAAAAAGGGGAAGACCAGTCCGGTCTTCCCCTTGGGAAAAAAGCCGTAAACAAGTTTATAGCATATCGCGAAATTCTTTTCCTGGGGTAAACTTTGGTACTGTTTTTTCGGGAATATTAATTTTTGCTCCCGTTGCAGGGTTTCTGCCTGGACGAGCTTTCCGGACAATACTGTGGAAACTACCAAATCCAACGAGAGAAACCTTATCTCCATCCTTCACAGCCTTCATTACAGTGGAAAGAAAGGAGCTTAACATATTTTCTGCAACTTTGTTTGTAACGTTGCTATCTCCGGCAATGGCGTGAACTAATTCAGCTTTGTTCATTCAATCCTCCTCAAATTAAGTGGAATTATTATTCTTTTGTGCTGAATATAATGGGAATCTCATGTCCTGTCAAGGCTTCACGGGGTGTAAAAACAAATTTCGTGATGTGAGACACCAAAAACACCAAAATCGTTGTCAATAACGACAAAAGTTCAATAATTTGTTTAATTTTCACTTTTATTATAGCTACTGGCAATTTAGATAAATTATGTACATTAGGAAATTGTCGGTGCCAGGATATACTTTCATTTGTCCATGATCGAAGATTTAATAACATTAGGCTTTTAGGATTATTTCTCTATTCTGTAAATTTGTTCATAAATAACAATTGAATTATTGTGTCATAATAATATGGATAGCTTTTTAGGTTGACAATCTATTCGTATGAATATACATTTGTTCTCTGCTGATAAAAGTTAGCTATTACAATTGTTCGGGGCGTGGCGCAGCTCGGTAGCGCACCTGCTTTGGGAGCAGGGGGTCGCTGGTTCGAATCCAGTCGCCCCGACAGATGTAACTATTGAAATAGTCATAATATATAGCCCTTGCTGCTTGATTGCGGTGAGGGCTTGTTTTTGTAAACGGGAACTATATGGGAACATTTTTTTACAATCATGAGCTTGGTATTGTTGTTGGATCATAATGAACTCTTGACTTTTCGATGAATTTGCTTAGGTCATCAATCGTGAAAAATACCAACCGAGGTGAAAATCTCACACAATCTAAATCACCGCTATACACATGCTTCATCATAGTTTGCCTGCATAATCCCAGCATTTGACAAGCTTCCATCAATGGAATTAACAGCCTATCGTTATTAGTTACTGTTTTACAAGGCATTAAATAGAATCCGTGTAATATAGAAAATCATTATTTAACAAACTCAATACTCTTCAACATAGCCTTCCCATTTATCATAGCCAATCAGCTCACCATCGTTATCATAGACTGGCACTTTCAAGTCCTCTGGCTTCGGTGATCTTCCAAAACGATATGCCCAATTAGCACAATCATTGATGTGGCATTTTCTTACCTCACCGGAACTCCCGACACAACATTGCAAACATTTCTGTCTTACTACCTCTGCAAGCTTAGGAATCCTATATTTTTTTTTCAAGTCCTTGGTTGTTTTCTTGCCTTCAACTAACCTTTTACCATTCATGTGTTTCTCCTATTGATAAATAATCGATTTCTTGTCCATTTTTCATCGACAGAACTACCCTGCAAGAGCTTTCTATTAAAATTTGGTATTGTAGTATGCCTTTCATGTTGACACTTAATATTATGCAATAATAACCCTATAGAACTGTAAGATTTTAGGTCATTAATATTCACAATTATTGTCCTATCAATGACCATAATACCTTAATTCAGTAAGATTTATTGCAGGGTTTAATTTGCTAAACATTTAGATTGTCTATGTTTTGAGATTATATAGTGGATTGTAGAGTATTAATAATGTCCCAAAACACCCATTTAGGTGTACGTATGTACAGTGGCACAATGTGAAAATTTAGACTACGGTTGACAGAATAGTAAAAGTGATTTTGAGAATTCTTACTGAACTATTATTATTCACTGAAATAGCAGACCCGCTATTTCGATGAAGCTGTCCACATTTCCACAGCAGC